>TARA_R110001592_G_scaffold59905_3_pt1 | contig 70247 bp, 53 predicted proteins | sample TARA_R110001592 | Tara Oceans TARA_R110001592 (sample SAMEA4398387) | marine metagenome | biome: Polar Biome; feature: [SRF] surface water layer (ENVO:00010504); material: water (ENVO:00002006), including particulate matter (ENVO:01000060) such as... | depth 5 m | reverse complement strand
AGTTTATTCCATCACGTTAGTAATTAATTGACGACTTGGGTAAGCTGCCAGACTTATTAAAATCATCCTGACTTGTTAACCTAATGCAGGCTAACGTTCTTACTTTTACTTAAATTGGGCCGTTCTACTGAAACAACCCTGCGCCTGAATGTAAGATAATTAGCGCTTCTTCTTATTTGCAATATGGATTGCATGCCCGCTAACCGCTAAAGCAGCTTCATGAACAGCTTCAGAAAGCGTAGGGTGAGCAAAGACTGTTAGACCTAAATCTTCTGCACTTGAGCCAAACTCCATTGCAATCACGGCTTGTGCGATTAATTCAGACGCATTAGGGCCAATAATATGAACACCTAACACTCTATCTGTTTTAGCATCGGCGAGGATTTTAACGAAACCTGCTGTACAATTATTTGCCATAGCTCTGCCATTTGCAGCAAAGGGACAAACACCTACGTTATACTCAATTCCATCTGCTTTTAGTTGCTCTTCTGTTTGACCAACATTTGCTATTTCTGGATGGGTATATATCACACCCGGTATACAGTCGTAGTTAACTTCTGTTTTCTGACCCGCAATTCGATCTGCAACCATGATGCCTTCTTCAGAACCTTTATGCGCTAACATTGGCCCTCTAACAACATCACCTACTGCATGAACGCCCGGCACACCGGTATTACAATACTCATCTACATAAATGAATCCTCTTTCATCCAGGTTTACACCACAATCAGGTGAGAGTAATCCATCTGTTACAGGCCTTCTGCCCACTGCAACAATCAATTTATCAACTTTGAGTTCTTGAACACCTTTGCTATCTTCATAACTGACATTCACAAGTCCTCGTTTGATATCTGTCCCACTAACTCTGGCTTTGAGTTTGATATCCAAACCTTGCTTCTTGAATTGCTTGAGCGCTTCTTTTGCAACTTGCTGGTCTGTAGAACTTAAAAAGGTATCCTGTGCTTCCAAGACGGTCACTTCTGAACCAAGTCGCGCCCAAACACTACCTAATTCAAGACCAATAACACCCGCCCCGATAACTCCAAGACGCTTAGGCACTTCTTGAAAATCAAGCGCTCCAGTTGAATCGACAATATAACCTTCAGTTAAAGGCGCTGGCGGAATTTCAACAGGTTTAGAACCAGTAGCAAGGATAATATGTTCAGCATCGTAGACACTAATATTATCTTTACTATCTGTTACTTCAACTTGTTTTCCAACTAATAGTCGACCTTTTCCCTGAATAGCCGTCACGCCATTTGTTTTAAATAATGCCGCAATTCCACCTGTAAGGTTCTTAACGATACTATTTTTACGATCCATCATTTTTGGAACATTAATTTCCAAGTTAGATAAACTAATCCCATGAACATCAAAGTCATGCTTGGCATCTTCGTATCTATGTGAAGACTCAAGTAAAGCTTTTGAAGGGATACAACCTACATTTAAACAGGTACCACCTAGCACTTGTTTACCTGTATCAGAAACCCATTGTTCAACACACGCAGTATTTAAACCTAGCTGCGCACAACGAATCGCAGCGACATATCCAGCTGGTCCAGCCCCAATTACAATGACATCATACTTATTTGACATTTAACTTTTTGCTCCAAAATAAGATTTAAATTTCAAGAAGAATTCTAGCTGGATCTTCTATCATTTCTTTAATCGCAACGAGAAATTGCACCGCCTCTTTTCCATCAATCATTCTGTGATCATAAGAAAGAGCTAGATACATCATCGGTAAGATAACAACCTGACCATTAACTGCCATTGGCCGTTCTTGGATCTTATGCATTCCTAAAATAGCCGTTTGCGGTGGATTAAGAATCGGAGTAGACATAAGAGAACCAAATACCCCCCCATTCGAGATGGTAAACGTACCACCTGTCATTTCTTCTATAGTTAATTTACCCGCTTGCGCTTTAGCACCAAAAGATTTAATGGACCGTTCAATTGTTGCAAGACTCATGGTATCTGAATCTCTTAAAACAGGAACAACTAAGCCTTTCTCACTTGACACAGCAACGCCAATATCCTGATAACCATGATAAACGATTTCATCGCCATCAATTGAAGCATTAACGGCCGGGAAACGTTTTAGCGCTTCAGCAGAGGCTTTTACAAACAAGGACATAAACCCAAGCTTGGTACCATCGTGTTTTTTCTCGAAGATTTCTTTATATTGTTTTCTAAGACCCATCAAGGGCTGCATGTTAACTTCATTGAATGTTGTTAACATGGCAGTATTTTGGCTAGCATCTAATAAACGTCTAGCAATACTTGCTCTTAAACGGGTCATTGGTACACGTTTTTCAGCTCTAGCCCCTAAAGGAGAATCAATAGGAGCTTGCGCTAATGCAGGAGCAGGTTTTACTGCTTGAACAGATGAAGAAGGCCCTGCTTGAGATTTTGAAGACAAGTGATTAACCACATCTTCTTTTGTCAAACGGCCATCTTTACCCGTTGTTGCAATTTCTGAAGGATTAAGACTATTTTCTTCAACTAACTTTTTAGCGGCAGGGCTCATAATTAATGAATCTGAAGCGCTATCTGGCGTCTCTGCTGAAACCTCAGAAGAGGTTTCAGCTTTCGCACTGACACTTGCAGCACCACCGGCCGTAAATTTGCCAATGACTTCACCACTTAAAACAATATCACCTTCTTGCTTTAAAATTGTTTCAATGACGCCATCTTCAGGTGCAACCACTTCGAGAACAACTTTATCTGTCTCAATATCAACAATAAGCTCATCGCGAGATACAGCTTCACCAGGTTGTTTATGCCATGTGGCAATTGTTCCATCCGCTACTGACTCAGGGAAGGTTGGGGCTTTAATTTCTGTAGACATTTCCAATCCTTATTTAATCTTTTTAACAGTAAACGCCTTGTTAACAAGTGCATTTTGCTCTTCAACATGTACCGAAATATAACCTGCAGCTGGCGCAGCGGAGCTCTTTCGACCTGCATATCTTAGGTAAATCTTTGGATCAATTTGCTTGAGAACTCGACGCATTCTATGCTGAGTCGAATACCATGCACCCTGATTTTGAGGTTCTTCTTGACACCACACAACATCTTCTATTTTTGGATAAACCATCAATATTTCTTTCAAATCGTCACCAGGAAATGGATACAACTGCTCTATCCGAATGACGGCTGTATCTTGAATTTCATTCTTTTTCTGAAACTCAAGTAAATCGTAATAGACTTTACCACTACACATGATGACTCGCTTAACCTTTTTAGGGTCAAGCATATTTTTATCTCCAATAACTGTTTGGAAAGACCCTTCACTCAAATCCTCTAGAGAAGAAATCGCTTCTTTATGTCTGAGTAAGCTTTTTGGCGTAATAGCAATCAAGGGTTTTCTAAGAGGACGTTTTACCTGCCTTCTCAACATATGGAAAATTTGCGCAGGCGTAGTTGGCACACATACCTGAATATTATGTTCAGCACAAAGCTGCAAGTAGCGTTCTATCCTGGCCGATGAGTGTTCGGGCCCTTGACCTTCGTACCCATGGGGTAACAGCATGGTTAGACCACACAACCTTCCCCATTTATGTTCACCACTAGTTATGAATTGGTCAATAACAACCTGAGCCCCGTTAGCAAAGTCACCAAATTGTGCTTCCCAGATAACAAGTGTATTCGGGTTTGTCGTAGCGTAGCCATATTCAAATGCAAGAACGGCTTCTTCAGACAAAAAAGAATCAAAAATCTCAAAACGAGGTTGATCGTCTTTTACATGCTGAAGAGGAATATAAGTCGATGCATCTGACTGATTATGCAAAACAACATGTCTGTGCGAGAATGTTCCCCTACCAACATCTTGTCCGGATATACGGATGGCATGACCTTCATTGACTAATGACGCATAGGCCATTACTTCACCATAGCCCCAATTTAAAGACATGGCACCTTGAGTCATTTTATTTCGGTCTTCTAGAATTTTTTGAACCTGTCTCTGAATTGGAAAGCCTTCAGGTGTGATATTTAATTTTTTCCCCACACGCTGTAGTGTCTTTAAGTTAACTGCCGTTTTAGCTTTGGCTGTCCATTCATGACCAATAAATGGCGTCCAATCAACATACATAGATTTATTGGGCTCAAGAACCAGACTCTTGGTAACATGCTCGCCATTATCTAGGGCATTACGATAGTCGTCTTCTATCTTTTTAGACTGTTCTTCAGTAATAATATTTTCATTAAGAAGTCTTTCGGCATAAATAGTTCTCGATGTTTTAATATCTTTTATTACTTTGTACATCAAAGGCTGAGTTCCTGATGGTTCATCAGCCTCATTGTGACCCCTTCTTCTATAACAAAAGAGATCTATTACCACATCTTTCTTAAATTGATTTCTAAAATCTATTGCCACCTGAGTGGCAAAAAGTACAGCCTCTGGATCATCACCATTCACATGAAGAATGGGGGCCTCAATCATTTTTGCCACATCAGTACAATATTCAGTAGAACGTGTATCTTCTCGCTTATTGGTTGTAAATCCGACCTGGTTATTGATGATGATATGAATAGACCCCCCCGTTCCATAAGCTCGCGTCTGAGACATTTGAAAGGTTTCCATAACAACACCCTGTCCCGCAAAGGCAGAGTCACCATGCAAAATAATAGGGACAACAGTCTCACCTCTAGGATCGTCTCTTCGAACTTGTCTTGCCCTTACAGAGCCTTCAACTACTGGTGCAACGATTTCTAAATGAGAAGGGTTAAATGATAAGGCCAGATGCACTTCACCACCAGGCGTCATGACATTAGACGAAAAACCTTGATGATACTTAACATCACCAGAGCCCATTGAATGCAGTTTCTTACCATCGAACTCATCAAACAAATCTTTAGGGTTTTTACCTAAGGTATTTACTAATACATTAAGACGTCCTCGGTGCGCCATACCAATAACAATTTCTTTTGCGCCAAAACCACCTGCACGCTGAATCAGCTCATCCATCATTGGAATAAGACTTTCAGCGCCTTCAAGCCCAAAACGTTTAGTCCCAGGATAACGGGAACCTAAATATTTTTCCAAGCCTTCTGCGGCTGTCATCCTTTCTAAAAGGTGGTAGCGTGTTTCAAACTCATAGTTAGGCTTGCCTTTAACAGACTCAATTCTTTCTTGAAACCAACTTCTTATTGACGTGTCAACGATATGCATATACTCAGCGCCAAGCGATGAACAATAGGTTTGCTTGAGTCCATCAATAATTTGACTGAGAGTTAATTGATCTGTTCCAAAAATTAAATTACCAGTTTGAAACTGAGTATCTAAATCTGCTTCTGTCAGGCCGTGATATTCTAATTCCAGATCGGGGACCTTAACTCGTTCCATCAAGCCTAAAGGATCAAGGCTTGCAGACTGGTGCCCTCTAATACGATAGGCATTAATTAATTGAAGTACTTTAACTTGCTTTTTTTCATGCTCAGAGGTAGCACCAGCTGGCGTAGCAAGATTTTGATTAATTAATTTATTTTTTGAGAGATGTAGAAATTGTTCGCGAATAGTAGAGTGTGGTATATCTTTTTTATCATGACCATTTACTCTTGGTAAACGATCAAAATAACTACGCCATTCTTCAGAAACGCTGTTGGGGTCAGTCAGGTACGAATCGTAAAGTTGCTCAACATATACCAAGTTACCGCCAGACAAATGGGATGTCCGCCAGAGTTGTTCCATGATGCTTTCTTGCATTAAAAGCTCGCCTTAGTTAGCAGTAAATGCGAATACTAGGCACTACCTAAAAGACACTCACGCGGTCAATGAGCAATCCAGAAAAGCAATAGGCAAAACCTGATAACTTTCCTAAATAAATGGATGACTGCTGCCTCAAAGGTAATACAGGTGTTACCCGCTTTCCCAGTGGTTATTTTCTCAGCTAACGACAAAAGTTGCTTTTTGAGCTGCTTTTTATCGTTTCCTAAGTTTTTGGATAACTATGCTTAACATATTAATCCAAAAGGATTCATCACTTGATTATAGACACGTTTTTAATAATTGCTTAAAGCATTTTTTTAAAAAAGGTCTATTTAATTGCAACTCAATTAGTTTAAAAAATAGTCAAGTTGCAATTAGCGTTTTAAGTTGAACGCTGTAACAACATATTTCTTATATGGCCTATGGCTCGCGTCGGATTCAGCCCTTTAGGACATACACTTACGCAATTCATAATACCGCGACAACGGAACACACTAAATGGATCATCTAACTCCGCTAAACGTTCTGAAGTAGCCGTATCTCGTGAGTCCGCAAGAAATCGATATGCCTGAAGTAAGCCTGAAGGACCAATAAACTTATCCGGATTCCACCAAAAAGAAGGACAAGCTGTTGAACAACACGCACATAGAATACACTCATATAAACCATCAAGTTTTTCTCTATCAGCTGGAGATTGTAGCCTCTCAATAGCTGGCGCTGGTTTATCATTAATCAAATAAGGTTTAATTTTCTCATACTGTTTGTAGAACATTGACATATCTACAACCAAGTCTCGAATGACTGGCAAACCTGGAAGAGGTCTAATCACTAACTTATCTTTTTTTACAACTTCAGATAATGGAGTGATACAGGCCAAGCCATTTTTGCCATTCATATTCAAGCCATCTGAACCACAAACGCCTTCTCGGCAAGAACGACGATAGGCCAAGGAAGTATCTTTTTCTTTGAGCAGATGCAAGACATCAAGAACCATCAAATCTTTGCCTTCAGGGACATCGAGCTGAACATCTTGCATATAAGGAGCCTGATCTAGTTCTGGATTATAACGATATAAGCTTACTAACATCTCAAATACTCCTTAGTAAGACCTAATTTTTGGTGGAAATGCTGGAACAGTCTTAGGCGAGAAATTAACATCGCGTTTTCCAACTCTTTTTTCATTCGGAAAATAAATAGAATGCTTAAGCCAATTTTCATCATCACGCTCTGTAAAGTCATTTCTTGCATGCGCTCCACGACTCTCTTTACGCTCTTCAGCAGATACCGCTGTCGAATAGGCCACTTCAAATAAGTTATCTAACTCTAAAGCTTCAATACGAGCAGTATTGAAAGCATTGCTCTTGTCTTCGAGGTAAACATTCTTAATACGCTCACCAATTTCATCAAGCATTTTAAGACCTTTTTGCATACTAGCGCCTTCTCTGAAAACCCCGAAGTATAACTGCATAGTACTTTGAAGGTCAGCGCGAACCTTAGCAACACTTTCACCCTTAGTAGAATTATTTAATCTCTCAAGGCGACTTACTGCAAATTCAATATCTGATTCGCTTGCATCATCGACCGAAAAACCATCTCGCAATGATTTTTCAATTTGAATACCCGCCGCTCGACCAAATACAACCAAATCAAGTAGTGAGTTACCACCCAATCTATTTGCGCCATGAACAGAGACACATGCAGCTTCGCCGCAAGCATAAAGACCTTCAATAATTTGATCTTTACCGTCAGCATCTTGCGTAATAGCCTGACCGCCAATCGTTGTTGGAATACCACCCATCATATAGTGACACGTTGGAACAACTGGAACCGGGGCTTTCACTGGATCTACATGAGCAAATGTTTTAGACAACTCGCAAATACCAGGCAATCTTAAATTAAGAGTTTCTTCACCTAGATGATCTAGCTTTAGAAGTACGTGATCTTTATTTGGCCCACAACCTCGACCCTCAAGTATTTCCAGAACCATTGAACGAGCAACGACATCTCGACCAGCAAGGTCTTTGGAATTAGGTGCATAACGTTCCATAAAACGCTCACCTTCGCTATTAATCAAGTATCCGCCTTCACCGCGGCAACCTTCAGTCACTAGCGTTCCCGCACCAGCAATGCCGGTTGGATGAAATTGCCACATTTCCATATCCTGACCAGGAAAGCCTGCACGAAGCGCCATCCCCATACCATCACCCGTGTTAATAAGAGCGTTCGTGGTTGATTGATATATACGACCAGCACCACCCGTTGCCATCACAGTTGCTTTAGCTTTAACATATACGGTTTCACCCGTTTCGATGCAAATTGCAATAACACCAACAACCGCACCCTTCTTGTTTTTCACCAAATCAACGGCATACCATTCATTTAAGAATGTTGTGCCGCCCTTTAAGTTACCCTGATAAAGCGCGTGCAACAATGCGTGACCCGTTCTATCAGCCGCTGCACAAGTACGAGAAGCTTGAGTTGGATTATCCGGACCTTTTGATTGACCACCGAAAGGACGCTGATAAATCCGTCCTTCTTCAGTACGCGAGAACGGTAATCCCATATGATCTAATTCAAAGACGGCCTGAGGCCCCACTGAGCACATGTACTCAATAGCGTCCTGATCTCCAATATAATCGGATCCTTTGACCGTATCATACATATGCCAGCGCCAATCATCATTTGGATCCGCACTTGCGATGGCACAAGTAATGCCGCCTTGCGCTGAAACCGTATGTGAGCGAGTAGGAAAAACCTTCGTTATACAAGCTGTTTTCACACCTGACTCTGTTAATTGCAAAGCCGCTCGCATTCCAGCACCACCGCCACCGATAACGATAGCATCATAATTAAGTGTTCTTAATTTAGACATTCTTTACAGCCCCCAAAGAATCTGTACACCCCAGACCACGTATACAAACATGACCAGGCCACTTAGCGCTTGAAATAAAAATCGGAAAACCGCTGCTTTGATATAATCAGTTGAAATAGTCCATAAACCAATCCAAGCATGAGCCCCAAAAGACAATAGAGCCATTAAAGAAAAGATTCGAATATAGGTCTGATCAAAAAGAGCATTCCATTGAGTATATGTAAGATCTGGATTTAGAAATAAATAAGCTATGATAAATATTGTATATGCTGCCAACACTACCGCACTAACACGCTGTATCATCCAATCGTATAGGCCACTACGCCCAAAACTCGTTACACTAGCTACCATATCCAGACTCCTGCTATGAAGATAAGCACTAAAGAAATAGCGATAAGTATTTTAGAACCTAAAACACCGCCTTCTAACGTTTCGCCAATTCCCATATCCATCAATAAATGTTTTATACCTGCAACCAGGTGGTAAAGAAGTGCAGAAACAATGCCCCAAATTATAAATTTGACAAAAGCACCATTTAAATATTCTTTTGCTGTATTAAAGCCTTCCTCACTCGATAGAGATAATTCAAAGAAATACATTAAAATTGCCACAGCAGCAAATAACGCCAAACCGGTCACTCGGTGAACAATAGAGGTTAAAGCGGGAAGAGGAAAACTAAATTGAGTAAGATCGAGATTTACAGGTCGTTTATCTTTCACAGCACATATACTCTCTCAATATTGGTTTGTTCATGTTTAATGAACTAATTTAAGCAACCTGCCCTACCCTAAAGTAAATGCGAGTTACAACCGTTGTAATTTTTATAACACTTTCAATAAATTGAGCCTTCACAAAATTCAAATTTAAGTTAATCAAATTATTAAATTTGTAATGCCAAATTTTGGGAAGGAATTATAGGGATTCAAACCGGGAAATACAAATGGAAGCAAAAAGAAAACTTAAATACTTTTATTAAAAAATTTCCTCTCCACTTTCTCTCCACAACTCTCCAGAAATAGGTATATATTTCACAACATACTAAGGTTTAACTAATTGACGCACCAAAAAAAAACATAATTTAGATGACATATTTTCCATCAACACTACACTAAGGATTCGGTGACAAAAACAAGCCCTCATTAATCGTCCCAATTTGGACCATTTAATTTGACTAAGCACAAGTTTGGCGCACATTCACATCTACATTTGATTAGTTTTTAGCCTAAAGTTACTTAGTGTCTTTTACTAACTAAACAAACGTGACTCTCACGAATGTATTTGGCATAATGCGCGAACTTTTTAAGACGCCTTTGCTATTTTATTGTTTTATGTTGTTCAGCAAGAACTAATAACAAAACGTTCTAGCCTTAAAAACATTTAATCAATCATTTGGGCACTGGCTTACTCCATAAACCAACAGGAGAGCACCATGACTGATAAAAAAGCTCAGTTATCGGTAGATGGCAAAACCATCGATTTACCCATTTATTCAGGTTCTGTCGGACCGGATGTAATAGATGTACGAGGCCTAGTATCAGAAGGTGCCTTTACGTATGATCCTGGCTTTGTCTCCACGGCTGCTTGCGAGTCAAAAATAACCTATATTGATGGCGCTCACGGTATATTACTTCACCGTGGCTACCCTATCGAGCAGCTAGCAGAGCACTCAGACTACCTTGAGCTTTGCCACCTGCTTCTTCATGGAGAACTCCCCACCAAAGAAGAAAATAAAAAATTTAGAGCAACTGTATCAAACCACACAATGGTTCATGATCAGATGAATCATTTTTTCAGAGGCTTTAGACGTGACGCCCACCCTATGGCTATCATGTGTGGTGTTGTGGGTGCTTTGTCTGCCTTTTATCACGACACAATGGATATTTCAGACATCCAGCATCGTGAAATTGCAGGCTTCAGACTGATTGCTAAAATGCCTACAATAGCTGCAATGTGCTATAAGTACTCTATAGGCCAACCTTTTATGTACCCAAGGAATGACCTCGACTATGCCGAGAATTTCTTACACATGATGTTTAGCACCCCTGCTGGCGACATTAAGTTTGATCCTGCTATTTCAAAAGCAATGGATAAGATCTTTATGTTGCATGCAGATCACGAGCAAAATGCTTCCACCTCAACAGTAAGACTCGCAGGGTCGACCGGCGCCAACCCATTTGCATGCATCGCATCGGGTATTGCAGCGCTATGGGGCCCAGCTCATGGTGGCGCCAATGAAGCCGTATTAACCATGCTCAATGAAATTGGTGATATTTCTAGAATCGATGAGTATGTCGCCAAAGCTAAAGACAAGAATGATCCATTTCGCTTAATGGGCTTTGGCCACCGCGTATATAAGAATTTTGATCCTCGCGCCAAAGTTATGCGAGAAACCTGCGAAGAAGTTCTTAAAATACTTGGCCTTGAAAACGACCCACTACTAAAAATAGCCAGACGCCTTGAGCAAATAGCGCTTGAAGATGAGTATTTTATCCAGCGTAAACTTTATCCAAATGTTGATTTTTATTCAGGCATTATCCTCAAAGCAGTAGGCATCCCTGTATCAATGTTTACCGTTATATTTGCCATGTCCAGAACAATTGGCTGGTTCTCTCACTGGAACGAGATGGTGAGTACCGATTATAAAATTGGCCGACCACGTCAACTTTATACCGGCTACCCAAAAAGAGATTACCCTACTAAATAGTAGATAATTTATGTTAAAGCCCGCACTTAACCGCGGGCTTTTTTTTGCTCATGATTTTTACTCTTTAATAATCCAGACACTTAATTTCAAGTAAAAAAAAGCCCCAAAGAAGCACTAAGGAGCCTTTATTAACTTAAGAGCATTAACTTAAGAGCATTAACTTAAGAATAACTAGCTATCCGCTAAAAAGAACCAAGTATCTAAAACCGAATCAGGATTTAATGACACGCTATCTATTCCCTGCTCCATTAACCACTTCGCCAGATCAGGATGATCAGATGGCCCCTGCCCACAAATACCAATATATTTTCCAGCCGCTTTACAAGCTTCAATAGCGTTTGATAAAAGTACTCTTATAGCATCATTTCTTTCATCAAAAAGGTGCGCAATAATACCTGAATCTCTATCTATCCCAAGCGTTAACTGGGTTAAATCATTCGAGCCAATTGAAAAACCATCGAAATGCTCTAAAAATTGATCCGCTAAAATTGCGTTTGCAGGCAACTCGCACATCATAATGACTTTAAGTTCGTTCTCACCCCGTTTCAGACCTTTTTCTGCCAACAACTCTACGACCTGCTTTGCCTCACCAACGGTACGTACAAAAGGCACCATTATCTCGACATTGGTGAAACCCATTATATTTCGGACTCTTTTTAAAGCCTCACATTCAAGATAAAAACAATCTCTAAAGGTTTCAGATATATACCTTGAAGCGCCTCTAAAACCAAGCATCGGATTTTCTTCATCCGGCTCATATAAAGCACCACCAATCAAGTTAGCATATTCATTCGATTTAAAATCTGATAAGCGAACGATCACTTTTTTGGGATAAAATGCTGCCGCCAAGGTAGAAATACCTTCAACCAATTTATCAATATAAAAATCAACTGGAGAAGCGTAACCACTCATGCGCTTCTCTACAGCCAACTTCACTTCTGAAGGCAGCGTTTCAAAATTCAATAACGCCTTAGGATGCACACCAATCATTCGGTTTATGATGAATTCCAAGCGCGCCAATCCAACACCATCATTCGGTAAGGCCTGAAAATCAAATGCACGATCTGGGTTACCAACATTCATCATGATTTTGAAATTCAGATCCGGCATCGATTCAACCGAATTTTCTTTTAACTCAAAATCCAGCAAGCCCTCATATATAAAACCCGTATCACCTTCGGCACAAGAAACTGTCACATTCTGCCCGGTCTTTAAAATGTCACTTGCATCACCACAACCAACGACAGCCGGAATACCAAGCTCACGCGCAATAATTGCGGCATGACAAGTTCTTCCACCACGATCAGTAATGATTGCTGAGGAGCGCTTCATCACGGGCTCCCAGTCCGGGTCAGTCATATCGGTAACCAGAACATCACCTTCTTGAACCTGATCCATATCAGAAAGATCATTTATTACACGCACTGAACCACTACCAATTTTTTGCCCGATAGAACGACCTTCAACCAGAACCTTCCCGGTTTCTTTCATTAGGTATCGCTCTAAAATCGTGGCATTCGATCTACTTTTAACTGTTTCAGGACGCGCCTGAACAATATATAACAAACCATCATCGCCATCTTTTGCCCACTCAATATCCATGGGTCGCTGATAGTGTTTTTCAATAATAAGCGCTTGGCGAGTTAACTCGTTAAGCTCTTCATCGCTTAATGAGAATTTGCAACGCAGTGCTTTTTCAACCTTTACGGTTTCTACCAAAGCGTCACTATCATCTTGGCTGTACACCATTTTAATCGCCTTACTACCAAGATTTCTTCTTAAAATAGCTGGCCTGCCAGCCTCAAAAGTAGTTTTATGAATATAAAATTCATCCGGGTTTACCGCACCTTGAACAACGGTTTCACCTAAGCCGTAAGAGGAAGTAATAAATACCACATCGCGAAAACCAGACTCGGTATCTAAGGTAAACATTACACCAGAGCTGGCAGTTTCACTCCTGACCATTTTTTGGATACCTGCAGACAAGGCAACCTCTCCATGATCAAAATCATGATGCACACGATAAGAAATAGCCCGATCATTAAATAAAGAAGCAAAAACCTCTTTAACAGACTTTTTAACTTGCTCTATGCCAATAACATTCAAGAAAGTTTCTTGCTGACCCGCAAATGATGCCTCTGGAAGATCTTCAGCGGTAGCAGAAGATCTAACGGCAACCGATAACTCAGAATTGCCATTTTGAAGCTGCGCAAAAGCTTGTTCTAAACTCCTATTTAAGGTCTCTGGAAAGGGCGCTTCCATAACCCACGAACGAATTTCTTTGCCTACCTTAGCAAGCTTATTAACATCATTTACATCCAGACTCGCTAAAGCCTGATTAATTTTTTCATCCAGTCCATCAGCTCTTAGAAACTCCCAATATGCTTTTGATGTTGTAGCGAAGCCACCGGGAACCCTAACACCCGCAGAAGAAAGGTGACTAATCATTTCACCAAGTGAGGCATTTTTTCCACCAACTTGCTCTACATCATTCATTCCTAGTTGATCAAACCAGACAATATAATCCTGCAAAACCTTTCTCCTATTTCGAAACCACGACCCCTCTGTAAGGGAATATCGATGAAGTAAATTTTATTGACTGGCAATATGTTCTCAAAAAAATCAGGGTATTAATTTTATAAAAAATACCAAGAAAACTATTAAGAACTTATTACCAAGATCACGATTAGATAAACATTCAAACTGCTGCGAATTGTAACACTTTATGCTAAGTTATTTAAAACTATTAAGCCTCACACTAAGCTTGAAATAACTCGTCATTCTATAAGCAGGGAAAAATGAATTCACATCGAACCGCTTTTTTTATATCTGATGGTACAGGCATTACCTCTGAGGCTCTTGGCATGAGCCTGCTCACTCGCTTCGAGGATTATAACTTCACCAAAGTGACTCTGCCTTATGTAGATAGTATTGAGAAAGCAGAACAAACTGTTATAAAAATTAATGCCGCCGCTGAAACAGATGGCGCAAAAGCGATTATCTTTGATACGGTCGTTGATGACGGTATTCGAAAAGTCATCAGTCAGAGCCATTCTTTTATGATTGATATTTTTGCTGCTTTTCTTGCCCCTCTTGAGCAAGAGTTAGGAACACAGTCTTCTTACAATGTCGGTAGAACAAGAATCACCCAAAACACACGATACGATCAGCGAATCAAGGCTGTTAATTACGCTCTCGATAATGATGATGGCGCAAGAACAAAGCTTTACGATGAAGCTGATGTTATTCTAGTTGGCGTCTCTCGAAGTGGAAAAACCCCCACATGCTTATACTTAGCCATGCAGTATGGTATTAAAGCGGCTAATTACCCAATTACTGAAGAAGATATTGAAGACCAGGTTTTACCTTCTCAATTGAAAGTTTATAGAGAAAAGCTATTTGGTCTAACCATTGAGCCAGAAAGGCTGGCTATGATTCGAAATGAACGAAAACCCAACTCTCGCTACGCTTCAATAAAACAATGCAATTTTGAAGTTGAAGAAGTAGAACTTATGTATAAAAGGGAAAGAATCCCTTTTATGAACACAACACATTATTCTGTGGAAGAAATCGCTACTCGAATTATGGTTCAAGCACAAATCGAGCGGCGATGTTAACTGAATGAATTCTAGGCATAAAAATTAAAGCTCATGCACTTCGAAGCCTAAGGTTTTTAATTCAGCCTTATTTGCTGATTGAGTTATCACACCAAAACTTGCTTTTTCTGGCTGTAAATACTCATCAGCAACTCTTAGCAAATCACTTAGAGTCACTTTAAGCACACTAGCCCTAAAGTTTTCGCGGTGCTCCCTTGATCGACCAAATAAATTACTATGGAAGTCACCTTTTGCCTCACCTGCCGGTGAACGAGGCTTATCAATTTGAGACACAACACCTAAAATTGCTTGCTCAAGCGTTTCTGAATCATGTTGACTTTCCTTAAGCCAAACCACTGAAGCATCAAAATCATCAAGCGTTTCAGTTAATCTAGGATCACGATAAGAATAGAACTTGAACGAAGCTGAAGAAGAATCCTGAGTAGCACCGCCTCCATAAGCCCCCCCTTGCTCTCTAATCGCTCTATGCAAAAAGCCATTACGTAAAAAACCACCTAAGACGCTTAGCGCTGGTGCATCTGCATGAGACGCATCAACAGTTTGATATGCTTTAGAACAGAAATTGACTTGGGTTGATGTCACCCAAGCTTCTTTAACGTTTTGCCTAATTTCGGGTAATTTAAACTCTTCTATTACTGATGGACTAAATTCCGCCTGCTTTTTATTTACGTAAAGCGACATATCATTAGCTACATCTTTCTCTGTGATGAGGAGGTATTCTCTTTTAGCCCCTAAAACCAAGTTATGAATTGTAGACAGTTTTTCTGCCAAGACTTGTATACCACCGCCCTCGGCACTCTTTAAAGAATCATCCAAAGCTTTAATACTTTTTATACCTTGAATGCCATGTAACTGATAGCTCATATATGAGATTGGGCACATTCTACTACCCGCAATCCCCATGGCTAAGCCGTGACCATTACTGGTAACTGATTGCTCTCGCCTGGCTCTTATTTGAGCGACTAACTCCCTAATTCGATCAAATTCATCAAAACGAACACCAGCAAGAGTTTCGAATAGAATATCTGATAATGCTTCATGATTCCGACTTAAGGCCTTGCCCGAAAAAACAATCTTTGCCATGATTTCCTGGATATTAGTCAGAGAAGACTTAACTGAACTATATACAGAAATGCCCCCAGTAAGGGCTGATTGTCGATTCTGTAAATCCAAATAACTTGCCTCACCAACACCTAGAGCGGTAATAATGCTTGTATATATTGGCAACACTTGTATCAATTCAGAACTTAAAAAAGGTAGATCAATAATTATTTGCTCATATACCAAACCATTAGTGCCCTGGTGATAACAGGTGATTTGTTCAGAAACTGGAGAGATAATAGCCTCTGGAAAGCTCAAACCTAGCGGCACATCTTCAATGCCAACTTTTGGAAGAATTGACTCATCATCTTTACGCCTTTGCCTTTCATTTAAAACAGCAGCTTGATCAATTATCTTTTTCTTCTCCAGTCCCGTTAATTTCGACTTTTTCTCTTCTAATTGCCTCTTAAGCAAGGTATGGCGAATTTCATCAAAAGAGGTATCAGGTTTTAATGATAAAGTAACCCTATGTGAATTTTCTAAAAGAAGCTTTTTAACCAGGCCTTTAAAATAACCAGGATCCTTAACTTTTTCTCGGAGTTTTTCTATTACCGGCTCAAGATCAAGAAGTGCTACGGGGTCGCCCCCATGAAGCATTGGAGGTAATGCGGCTAAGATTAACTGCAAACCATAAGGATAACTATCACCTGCAATTTCACGCTGACTTAACTCAAGTTGATGCAACACGGCATCCAAGCGTTCTTTTGGAACGCCTTCATCCGCTACTTTTTGTAGAACAGCAATAATTTCATGTTCTAAAGCTTGTTCGGAACCAGGCTCCCCTCCCTCTATCCCACAAACAAAAGCCATTTCTCTATTAGAGTCTTCCAGGCCACATAAAGGTGAAGGAGCATGTCCTAACTTGCTTCCTTCCAATAAACGCTGTAAGGGCGCAGCACTATTTTCAAATAAAACATCTGATAACATATGCGCTTCTAAGTTCTGCTCAAGATCAAAGCTATGCCCTAAAAGCCAGCCCAAAACGATGTGTGTTTTATTCTCAATTGATTCTTCTTTTTCTATTGGATAATTTTCTTGAATTCTAATCGGCGCACAATAGCGTTGCTCATCAGGTATTTCAATTTTTTGCGCTTTCTTAGTAAAACGAGACAACGCCATGCTATGCATTTTTTCTTGATGCTCACTAGCCGGAATATCACCAAAGGTTAAAAATACAGCATTGCTAGGATGGTAATGCTTTTTATAAAAACTCTTTAAACCTTCATAGCTTAAATTTGTTATCTGCTCAGGATCACCGCCGCTATTATAGTGATAGGTTGTCGTTGGAAATAAATGTTTGGTAAATAGCTGCCATAACTGACTCACAGGCGAGCTCATCGCGCCTTTCATTTCATTATAAACAACACCTTTGTAAGTCAGATCGGAGCTTGAGTCATCAGGCTTTGCAAATTCAAGGCGATGCCCTTCTTGTAAAAAATCCATTTCATCTAAGCGCGAAAAGAAGACGGCATCTAAATAGACCTCAAGCAAATTATTGAAGTCCTTCTTGTTTTTGCTTGCAAATGGATAAGCCGTCCAGTCACTACTGGTAAATGCATTCATAAAGGTGTTTAGAGATCGTCGAATCATCATGAAGAAAGGGTCACGTACAGGGTATTTCTCGCTTCCACACAATGCCGTATGCTCAAGTATATGAGCAACACCGGTATTATCATGAGGTACTGTTTTCAAGCCGACTAAAAACACATTTTCACTATTATTTGAAGCGAAGTGAAGATGCCTTGCTCCTGTTCCATGATGCTCATACTCCTCAATTTCCACATGAAGCGCTTCGATAGATTGAGCTCTAATCAGACTAAATTGATTTTCACCATTGAGATTTGTCATAGAAAAAAAGTACCTTATTTATACAAGATTTATGTCATCTAGCAACTAAGCTATAGCTGATTAAAATAAATTATATTTCGACAATATAGCTCAAAATATAATTCACTATAGAATTTAGGCAGATAGAAAAGACGGAAAAGATAATAAAATTGTACGCTGTTTTTAACTCTAGTTTATTTATTTGATATTATTAAAGAATCTCTTAAGCATATCAGCCTAACAATTCGATAATAAAAAAACTATTATGAAAGTTAATTTAACATAAAATGTAAGACTAAAAATATGTGACTCAGCATACATTTAAATTGTTTTTATAAGCATTTTTTTTATTTTGATACTAGACTGCTAGTGATTGGCTGAATAATACTTAGCTAACCATCTTCTAAACTCAAACGATACTTTGAGAGCGTTGTTAAACTTCTTGCTTATACACAAATTCAATCATGAGTATTTCTACTCATATTATGTTAGAAAGGAAAGCAATACATGGTCGATTTAAGGCCTCTTCTTTTTATTAATTCTTTAATGATATTACTCTTGTTAACGGCAAGCTTCATTGCCGTAAATAAAGAATCAATTAACGAACAAGAGCAGATATTGCAAACCACTGTTAACGCCCAAGCAGATTCTATTATTGATACGCAGGATACAAGGTCTCAACAATCAGAAATTGATTCGGATTCGGATTCGGATTCGGATTCGGATTCGGATAAGAGTAAAAGAGTTTTAGCGTCTTTAAAACAAACAGAAGAGACATCGTTTGCGCAAGAACCCATTTTTGCAGATGAACAACCCCTTGCAAAGGTATCGCTAGATGATCTTAGACCGCAAAAACCTTCGCCTAAAAATAAAACTACCACTGTAAAAAAAGAGACTAAAACTATAAGTTCTCCAAAGGTCATTACTTATGATAACTCGCCGCCACCAGCCAAAGAAATTATCACAACGGGTAAATTAATTGTTCGATCTAACGTTACTGACGACACGGTACTTGTTAATGGTAAACCCTATGGCCCAACCAAACTAGAACTAGAACTAACACCCGGAAACTATATTATTGAAGTTGCAAAACAAGGCTTTCAAAGCTGGAAAGCCAGCGTTGATATCCGCAGAAATACCACTCAAACAATCAATGCTTCTTTAAAGCAATTTACAAAAGTCTCCTATGCAAATGGTAAATGGGAAAACAACATAAAAACCGGTGAAGGACATTATATAAAGGAAGGGAAATTTGAATATACAGGTTCCTTTGTAAATGGCGAATTTCATGGTAATGGCTCTATTCGCTACTCAAACGGAATGAAGTATCAAGGCCAATGGTTTGAAGGGAAAATGCAAGGAAAGGGTACATTAACCACGACAGAGGGTGATAATTACATCGGTGAATTGAGCGAGAATAAATTTAACGGAGAAGGCACCTTAACAAAAGCAACGGGAGATATTTATACCGGCTTCTGGATTGATGGGGTTTTAAACGGACAAGGTACGCTTACAACTAAACAAGGTTTATTATATGTAGGCGGTTTTGCTGATAATTTATTTCATGGCAACGGCTCTTTAACCTACCCTGATGGAGGCCATTATGAAGGTTCATTCTCTAATGGCATGTTCCACGGAAAAGGCGTCGAAACCTATTCCAACGGCAAGAAATATGTTGGTCAATTTATTGATGGTCTATATCACGGCAATGGTGAGATATTAAATCCTAATGGCAGCAAAATCACCGGCACATTTAAAGATGGAAAACCTTTTGGAAAAGCAACACTTACAACCCCTGAAGGTGAAGTTTTTACTGCCAGATCCAGTGAACCTGGCGTGTGTTACAGACAAAAAAGTTATAGAGCGACAGAGTGCCCAGAGCTTGATGGCTGGTAAACGCCACTGGTTTAAAAGATATTAAGAAAGCTATAATCGTATTAAAAAGATAATTAGATAAATATTTAACGAGGTTTGTGATGACAATTAAAAGCGCTTTATTGGTTGATGACTCAAAAGTCGCAAGATTTGCTTTAAGTAAATTACTTGAAAAACTCAATCTTAAAGTGGATATGGTTAGCTCTGGTGAAGATGCACTAGCCTTTTTAAAAGACAACACAAATCCAGATGTGATTTTCATGGATCACTTAATGCCGGGAATGAATGGTGTTGATGCGACTAAAGAAATAAAAATGAATGCCTCTACCTCAGAAATACCTGTCATTATGTGTACATCTAAAAAATCTGACGAGTTCACTGAGGATGCTATTACCTATGGTATTTATGACGTTTTAACAAAACCTGCTGAACCGGAACGCGTCATTGATCTCATTAATAAATTAAGCCAAGACATCGCACAAGGTACCCTACCCAAGCCTGCCATATCGATTTCTTTAAGTGCAGAAGAAGAACAAGATCTCACTCACATGAAACAAACTGAATTACCTGCTGAATTAGCAGACACGAGCCCCTCTCAGCGCACCAATACAGGCCTTAATAATGAAATAATTGAACAGGTTGCCAGGTCTGCTGTAAAAGCAAATGTAAACAATAGACTACACGAATTGTTATCAAGCTTATTCGATGAGCAATATGATCACCTAAAACGTATTCTTAGCGATCTTAAATTGGAACAGCAGGATCATCTCAAAGAAATAATGGATAATTACGCCAATCAAATTAATAAAAAGACTGAATCAATAAAGGAAGAAGTTGCAGCTGAAGTGAGCATATTTCTTGGTAACCAGCTTGTTGAATTTAAAGAGGAGCTTCTTCAAAGCAAAGCCCACACAGGCCTCGATCCTGTTCAAATGGAAGAACTAAAGGATCATTTGATCTCGACACAATCTATGGACACTGAGTTCTGGCAAAAACTCCAAAGCGATGCTATTAAACAAGCACATGAAACCTCTCGCGAAACGGCAGAAGATATTGCGGCACAAACCATTGAATCATATATCCGTAAAAACCGTCAGGAATCAAACAAGTTTTACGGTATGGCGCTCGCTGCAAGCATTGGAGTCTTTGCGGTCGGTCTCGTCGTCATTGTCGGTATGTTGTAAATTAACCTGAACCAGATCTTCTGGTTCATCAATATCTAAAAGCTCTCCTTGATACTTTAAAATATCTGGACAATATTTTTTTAACAATTGCTTTGCCCCAACATCACCTTCTAAAAGCAATAATTGTTCAAAATACTCTTTAGGAAAATAAGCAGGAACACCAAGCTTATCTTTATTTGAGTCGTATGCGGTGCATAATAAAGACGAAGAACAGTCCTTAACTTTAGCAAAAAACGTCTCTAAATAAGCTCTTTCAATTAAAGGCTGATCACCCAACAAAAAAACAACACCGCTTATATTTCTATTCTCAAAAAAACGGATGCTTTGCTTAATAGATTCTGACTGGCCTAGCTTCCAATCTTGAACATTAATAACTAACCCCTTAAATGACGTCAAACTCGGATCTTGGCTTATAAGCTCTAAATTGGCACCAAGCGCAATATAAGGGGTAATACCACAAGCCAATACCTTTCTTATGCTTGCCAGTAAAAGAGGCTCACCGCAAAAATCTGCAAGCTGCTTAGGTGAACCAAAACGTTTTGATTCACCTGCGGCTAAAATTACAACTGAAAAACCAGCATAACCTTTCTTCATAAAAGCTGTTTACCCACTAAGAATCCACTAAGAAATATACAATTTTAAAGATAAATTAGTCTCATAGATAAAGACCATGTAAAATACTCAAGTATTTTTGATAACCTGGACTAACATGCAAGCTGATACTTCTTTATTTTCATACCCAAAATATTGGGCAGAGTGCTATGACACAGCACCATTTTTACCTATGTCTCGTCAAGAAATGGATCAATTAGGCTGGGACAGCTGTGATGTCATTATTGTATGTGGTGACGCTTACGTTGACCACCCAAGTTTTGGGATGGCCGTTATTGGTCGCCTGCTTGAGTCTCAGGGCTATCGAGTAGGCATTATTGCTCAACCTGACTGGACATCAAAAACAGATTTCCAAAAATTAGGCAAACCTAATTTATTTTTTGCTGTATCAGCCGGCAATATGGATTCAATGATCAATCGCTATACTGCCGATCTAAAGATCAGACATGATGATGCTTACACGCCGAACAATGAAGGTGGCAAGCGCCCAGATAGAGCCGTTACTGTATACAGCCAACGTTGTAGAGAAGCTTACAAAGAAGTACCCATAGTTATTGGCGGGATTGAAGCAAGTCTTCGTCGAATAGCCCAGTATGATTATTGGTCTGACAAAGTTAAGCGCTCGGTATTACTTGACTCTAAAGCGGATATTTTACTTTACGGTAATGCTGAACGGGCCATTGCAGAAGTTGCCTTCAGAATTTCACGTGGTGAACATCCTAAAGAAATGACCAATATCAGAGGCACGGCCTGTGTCGTAAAAGAACTACCTCAGAACTGGAAACTAAAAGATGTTTCAAGAGTAGACTCTTTTTTCAAACTTGATGAGCACAATCATCCATTTAAACAAAACCCTTACACAGACTTTGAATCATCAGATGATGCAAATAACGAGGATAAATCTGACATACAACGCTGTGCTGAAAAAAATACTCGACGCAATACAATAGAAATTAACGAAGCTGAAGAACAAGTTATTCGCTTTCTTCCTTTACCGAATGCAAAAACAAAACAAGACGCTACCTTTTTACTTTTACCTTCCTTTGAAAAAGTAGCTAATGATCCTGTATTGTATGCTCATACCTCAAGAATTCTTCACTTAGAAACTAATCCGGCTAACGCTCATGTCATTGTTCAGCCTCATGACCAACGCTATATATGGGTTAATCCACCCCCTATTCCACTTTCCACCGAAGAATTAGATAGCGTATTTGAACACGCTTATCAGCGCATACCTCATCCTTCTTATGGTGATGCGAAAATACCTGCCTATGACATGATTCGTTTTTCGGTCAATATTATGCGAGGATGTTTTGGCGGCTGTTCATTCTGTTCAATCACAGAGCATGAAGGCAGGGTTATTCAAAGCCGTTCTGAAAATTCAATTATCAATGAAATAGAAAAAATACGAGATATGACCCCTGGCTTTACTGGCACAATCTCTGATTTAGGCGGACCGACTGCCAACATGTACCAATTAAACTGCAAGTCAGAAGAAATTCATGAAAACTGCAGACGGCTTTCTTGCGTTTACCCATCTATTTGTAAGAATTTAGTAACTGACCATTCACCTACTACAAACTTATACCGGCGTGCTCGAACACTCCCGGGCATAAAACGTATTTTGATTGCTTCAGGACTAAGATACGACCTTGCGGTCGAAGACCCTGAATACATAAAAGAGTTGGTAACCCACCATGTCGGTGGATATTTAAAAATTGCACCTGAACATACCGAGTCTGGCCCACTCTCTAAAATGATGAAACCAGGGATGGGTACCTATCATCGTTTCAAGGAAATGTTCGATCAATTCACTAAAGAAGCCGGTAAACAACAATTCCTGATACCTTATTTTATTGCGGCACACCCTGGCACCAGTGATATTGATATGTTGAACTTAGCACTTTGGTTAAAGGAAAATAATTTTAGAGCAGATCAGGTTCAAAACTTCTACCCATCACCGATGGCTAGCGCAACGGCAATGTATCATTCAGAGCGAGATCCGCTTCGTCGAATAAACTATAAAACTGAAAAAGTCAGTATTCCTAAAGGTATAAAACAGCGTCGCTTACACAAGGCATTTTTGCGTTATCATGACCCTGAAAACTGGCCTTTATTGAGAGATACATTAAAATCTATGGGGAAAGCGCATTTGATTGGCTATGGGAAAAAACATTTAATCCCGCCAACTCAACCTAAACAAGCTAGTCGTAATCCAGGTAAAAAGAGTCCGAAAACCTTTACTAACAAATCAGTTAAAAAAGGGAATTTTCAAACTCAACATAGTGGTCTACCACCTAGAAAGAAATAGTGAGTTGATAAATATCAAAAAAAATATTCAATGAAGCTGCCTTCTTAACTTATATAAGCTAGAATATTTTTAGTGGTTTTATTAACCATTTTTTACTTTCCTGCAGGAGCTTACAAATGAGCAAAAAAGATAAACTAGGTCTAGATAAAGTCATTAACCGTTTTAACAAAGAATTCGAAAAAACATCTTCTCACTTTAATAAGCTAGTAAGTGATGCATTTAAACAGCTGGATACTCTTCAATCTCAAGTCCAAGAACCCATTAAGAAAATCATGGAAGATTTAGATAAACTTCGTGATAGAGAGATGAATCGATTTCAGTCTGAATTTGATAAACGCTTAAGTGAGTTTCATGAATTACAAACTCAATTACTTGAAAAAATAGGCGTTGAACAAGCTAAGCCAGCCCCTAAAAAAACTGTAAAAACGCCAGCTAAAAAAACCACGCCTAAAACAGCTGCAAAACCTAAAGCTGCAGCAAAACAAAAACCAAAAGCAGCTCCAAAAGCCAAAATAGCTGATATCAATGGGGTTGGACCAGCAACGGTCAAAAAGCTTAAAGAAGCAGGAATTACCGAAATTTCTCAAATTGTAAAGCCGACCCAGCAAGAAAAGAAAACCTTAGAAGCGTTTAACAAAGTAAAAGGCTTTTCCTCTTGGCAAGAACAAGCAAGTAAGCTAGTTAAATCTTAATATTAAACTCCTCACGTTTTAGAGTTTCGTTTTTATCGAGACTCTAAAACCCTACCTTTCGATCAAAATCGTAAACTCATATTTCACAAATCCTTTAAGTTTAGTTACTCAAAGCAATCTTCATGTAACTAAATACATCTGCTAGTTACAATATTATAACTAACTCGTATTTTTCATTTAAGAAATCTGCCATACACTTTTGATATAAATAGATGATTAATTTATTAATCGAATAATATATTAAATTTTAATAACTATTATTCTTATCAAACAATTTGGATTTTACTTTTGAAAAAATCTTTAGCCATAATCGCACAATTCATTGATAGGCGAATTTCCATCAAACATGTTGGCGGGCTAAGTATTTTACTTTTTTCAAGTTTTGTGATCGCTGAACAGATAGCTACTATTGAAAACACCACTCTTTTCAAGCTCATTATAAGCACTAGCTCGGCTATTATTTTTGGCTGCCTTTGTTTTTTTCTCTATCGCTTAAATAATAAACTTCAGAAAAACATCAAGGCACACAAAGCTACCGAGAAAATGATGTCCAAGTTAAGTAGCGCTGTCACCAATAGTGGCGCAAGTATCATAATCACTGACAAAAACGGCATTATAGAATATGTAAATGAGAAATTTTGTCGCGTAACTGGCTATGAAGCGACAGAAACCATTAACAGACCAATAAATATACTCCGACCAAATAGTGAAGAATTTAAACATCAAGCATGCATTCTCGATACTCAATATCTTTTCAAACAGGATAATTGGGAAGGAGAAATGCTATGTTCTAAAAAAGATAAGTCTGAATTTTGGAATGCAGTTACCATTTCAGCAGTATTCGATAACCATGATAATATTTCTAATTATGTCTTATCCGCAGTTGATGTAACCGCTTTAAAGAAAGCAAACCAACAAATGGAGCATCTTGCATTATTTGATGCACTAACAGGTTTAGCTAATCGGCGATTGTTTATCGATCGGTTACATAATTCAGTTCTCAATGCTCGCAGACATAAAAAAATTACTGCGCTGTTATTTTTGGATCTAGATCAATTTAAACGCATTAATGACACGCTTGGACATCAAGCTGGTGACAAACTATTACTAACAATAGCAGACAGATTAAAAACATGTGTTCGACCTCAAGATACTGTCGCTCGCTTAGGCGGAGATGAATTTACAATATTATTGAATGACATTACTGACATTGAAAGTATTCCCAGCATCGCTAAACAGATCCTAACTAAGCTAAAAGAGCCCATAAAACTTGGCAAACATGAAATCATTGTTTCGACAAGCATCGGCATTACACTCTCACCAAATGACAGCATTAATAGTGATACATTAATGAAAAATGCTGATCTTGCATTATATATGGCAAAAGAAAATGGCCGTGATGGATATCACTTTTTTACTGAATCACTCAACATCCGAGCAAATAAATTATTAGAAATTGAAAATGAACTTCGAGAAGCTATTAAGCATGGAGATTTCTATCTTAACTACCAACCCCAAATCAATCTTAAAACAGGTGAAATAGCCAGCGTTGAAGCATTAATTAGATGGAAACACCCGACGAAAGGTGAAATATCACCCTACGAATTTATTCCAATTGCTGAAGAAACAGGTCTAATCGTACAAATAGGTCAATGGGTTCTCCATCAAGCTTGTAAAGAAATCCAAGAACTTAATGATTTAACAGGAAAGTCATTAAGAGTCGCTATAAATCTTTCTTCTAGACAATTCGAAGATCCAGAGCTTGTAAGTATTGTGGCACAAGCACTTTCAGATAGTGGGCTTTCAGCGCAAAACCTTGAGATTGAAGTCACTGAAGGCATGTTAATGAATGATATGAATAGTGCCATCAGACAACTTAATAAAATTAAATCTACAGGGTCTACTTTAACGATAGATGATTTTGGCTCAGGTTATTCTTCATTGAGTTACCTAAAGAGCCTACCCGTAGATACCCTAAAAATTGATCAATCTTTTGTTTACGATATACCTGAAGACCTTAATGCTATGGAAATTGCTTCTGCAGTGATCGCAATTGCTCATAAGCTTAATCTTCGTGTTGTTGCGGAAGGTGTTGAAAATATTGATCAAAGAGACTTTCTTGTGATTAATGGCTGCGACTTCGCTCAGGGCTACTTTTTTAGCCGCCCCTTATCCTGCATTCAGATGCATGCTTTTTTTGATAGCTGTGAACGTCATACAGCTTAATTGTGACAAACTGCAAACCCTCTTGGCTTCTGTGACCTCCTAGGCTTTTTGTACGATACCTATTTCGCGTTACATTTCTTAACATCGTGTATAATGACATTACATTCGATGATAGGAAAAGAAAATGGTTGATATACTGCTGTATACCTCACAACTATGTCTAATTGGCCTCATGTCATTTATGCTTTATCGCATAAAAAGCTTATATCTTGAAAGCTATCCCGAGCTAGATTCTCATGCAAGCAGCATCCTTCATCATATAATTGACAAAGACATTAAAGTGAGTGATGAATATCAAAAAAAGATGGAATGCCTAAAGCAGGCCCAAATCTTTTCAGGCGTACAAATGCTTGCTATTAAAAGAAGCTTTGGCGATCTTAATCAAAAAAACATGTCATGGTTACATGAAGCAATTAGTCTATATTTAATTGGCGCAGTTGATTTCATTGGAAAAGATGCGCGTTGCAGTACGCCTACCCGGAAAGAACTAATCAGCTTAGTATTAAAATCAAACCTTAAATTATCAGAAGACATTTCAAGCCAGTACTTTACAGAGGCTTTATATAGAAAGTTTAGCCGCGAAAAGGATTTAATGGTTCGAGCTGGAGCAAAAGCGGCTAAGTCTTGGGTGAATACCAAAGAGCTACCAAACGACTTAACACTTAGCTATCAGTTGAATGACTGGGGTGTATTTGCATAGCTTTATCTTCTAATTTCTTGTCTTGGAGATTGCGATCCCCCCAAGACAAGACAATAAAACCAACTAGCCTAAATATAATTCCCAGCTTCTTCCTAGATCGATTGATTCAGCTTGTCCAGCCTTACCAATATCAGACACCCTAACCGCTGCAATTTCTGGCCGACTCCACTCACCTTGTTCACTACGGGTCATAGAATCAAGATTTACTGAACGAACTTGGTAAAGCACCTGATCGTAGATCACTTTTGAACGATGGGATATTCCATACACAAAACGGCAATAATCTAGTTTTAAACTGTATAGGCTTTTTTCAGTTTTATTAATTTTCTGAATCAAAACATTTTTCAGACCATCGGCATATTCCATACTACTTTCCTATTTATTGTTTTTTTTCACCAAGTTTTAACTTTCAAAATCACTTGACGAGTATAAAAAGGAGTCAACATGGGTTCAAGTAGAAAATTGGCGTTTTACAACAAAGGTCTCAATGATTTAGCGAGTTCTTCAACTGTAACGGAGTGATCAAGCACTCTTGTTAACTCGTCCACGGCATCAATCAAGTAATAAGTACACACGGGGCTTCTTTATTTAAATCATACTAATCTTTTGAATCTGCCGCGGTTTTTAATTGAAACTGAACCTGGTAAAGCTGACTCTTATCAATAAATTCAGCATTTAATAACCAAACCATGCCTGAGTCCATTGTACAAACGGGAATCATGCCTTGAAAACGGTAGGGGACATTCATAGAGTCAGCTTGTTTGGATACAGGTAACATATAATGTGTTCCCATATTCATATCCTTACCTTCAAACCAAATCTTTATTTTTTTTGAATTGCATGAAAGCCATCGATACTTAAAGATATTGATTCCATCACTGGAAGACCTAGACCTTGAGGTTCTAGCGTAAAAGCTATTTCTTGATTATCTTGAAGAGTGATAAGGCATGATTTTTCAACTAATACGCAGTCACTATAAATAAAATTCGTTTTTGTCATCGCTTTCTTATTGTTATTAGAAAACAAAGCAAAGCATGAAAAGAAGATTAAAAGAACAAGCAACAATACAAGTAAATTACGCACCACTTGCTACATTTGTTATTTGGCTTGTAGGATTACTAGCCTCAAATTGACGAAGAGTTTGTTCAATCCTCATTAGGTCATCGTCCATGCTCAGCTTTTCTGATTTAGAGCCGAAACAAAATTCAACGCCATAGTTAAAGCGACTATGATGCTTTTCTTTATAACGGACATAACCACGCAATAAAGGTATTGAAATGACTAAACTGTTTTTTAAAAGCTTTAATGACAAAGAGACTTCATCGCCTAATTCATAAACTTCATCGGTTTGAATCCCCAAACCATAACGACTGAAATCAAATGGAACAACAGAAATCCATTCTTTTTTGAGCAAGCCACGACGAATAAAGACGCGCGACTCTAATTTTAGCCAATTCTGTCTATGAAGCCGTCGCCTTTCTTTATTCATCGTTACTCATTTAATAATTTGATTTTATAAGTGACTCTTCTGCCTTCAACACGCTTCCCTGCTGTAGAGTATACGTTTGCTGTAGGCGGTTCATTTCCAATATTCCCCATATTAGCCACAATAATCTGATCCACTGCTGATTCAAGATATACTGTTTTTTCATCTTTATGAAGAACATCAAAAAAAAGATAACCATTTTCCTTTGCTATTTCTGCGCAACGCTTGAGTGTAAAACGATGAATGGTTGCCCAGTCAGTTTTTGCACTTTCTGTATATTCAACGTAATAAATATTTTGTTTTACATGCGCATCACGATAACCAGATGGACCACCTTCTGCAGGATGATAAGTAGCTGCACATCCAGTTAGCAGAATGAGAACTACCGATAAAACATATTTTTTTAGGTGTTCATTTATTTCCATTTAATTATTGCTCATACAAAATTATTGCTCATACAAAAGAGTCGCGTTCAAAAAATGCAGCTTATTTTAATCAGTATACTAGAACAATCCTATAAGCCAAACTTCATGGCAAGAATTTTGTTTTGACTGACAAATACCAGCGACTAAAAAACTTTGAAATATGTGTGTTATTATCTTTCGCAGAGTTTAGATTAAGAGTTTAGATTAAGAGCTTAGATTAACTGTATACACAATTGAACAAAACTCTATTTACAGTGCGTGAAATAACCAAGGATTAGTATGAATTTTGAGAATGTCGTTTTTGCAGGCGGAGGCAATCGATGCTTTTGGCAAGCTGGCGTTTGGCAAACCATCGAAACTCATTTAGATGCCGCGCCTAAAAATATAGCATCTGTTAGTGCCGGGGCTGCAATATCTTGCGCATTATTTTCGAATAGATTTAATGCTGTCTTCGATACAACGCTGAAGGTAATGACCGATAACAAAAAAAACAGATATTGGAAAAACTTATTCAACAGTAAACCAATTCATCCCCATAATCATTTGTATCGTTACATAATAGAAACAGCCATCGACCAGGAGGGTTTGAACGCCCTACAACAGGGGCCAAAAAATCATATTCTGGTAGCACATATTCCATCATGGTTAGGGCCAAAAAGTGCAACATTAATTGGTATATCGGCCTATCAACTTGAAAAGAAATTATTCCACCCTGTTCACCCTAAATCCGGCAAAGCCTTAGGCTTTAAATCAGAGTTCATTAAGGTACAGGACTGCCAAACAGTTAATGACTTATGTAATTTAATTATCAGTTCCTCATGCACTCCACCGTTCACACCCTTAATGTATCAATCTGGCAAAGCGGTACTGGATGGTGGAATAATCGATAACATACCAGTGCATGGCGTTAGTCATTTTCCTGGTAGAACATTAGTTCTGTGCTCCAGGCCTTATGATAACTTACCCAAAATAACGGAAAGAATATATCTTGCTCCATCAAAGCCTGTGGCTGTAAGTAGCTGGGATTACACAAACCCTGAAGCAATAAGAGACACCTACCAGCAAGGTAAAGAAGATGCACTTAGCTTTCTAGAGTCATTATGACGCCTCAAAATATTATATAGACAGTCATTGCATTTAAAACTAATGGCTTATGCTCTGTTTATGTGAACAATCAATGCAAATTAGCTTACTACTTGGATAATTCTGTGAACCTCTTCCCAATCATTTCTGTTAAATTTTTTTTCAATATGTAAGACAGATATACTAAGGACACAAGTGGTTAATTTGTTTACATATAATTTAGGAAACTCCAGCTAATGACAGCCCCACTGAACTATTTGAAAGTTATCATGCTTTTTATTGCCAGCGCACTTCTTATTGCTTGCCATTCAAACGGTTCTAAGAACAAAGAAATTCCAGATATTAATACCCTCAAGATATTTACTGATTCACAAACAATTTATTCTTTTAATGAAGACACTAGAATTTCAACCAAAAGGGCGGAATTCGACCCAGGTGAAAATCAATTTATTGAACTCAATACAAATGAAGACAAACAGGGCTATGAATATGCTGTTTATGTGTTTGAAAATTCAATATACCTTCTAAATTACGATAAAGAAACCAACGCCGAAATTACAGAACTTGCTAAAATAAGCTCCAGCAGGATAATTTGTGGTTTAATTCCTCACAAAACATCAAGTAAAGCAAGCTTCGAAGATAAAACCAACTCAAATAGAAACACCATCGACTTACCTATCATTACTATTGAATATCAAAAAACAGGCAATCCATGCACCCCTGAATTAAACAACAGAGACACATTAAAATTTGAGTCTGTTATTGGTGAGACAAAAGACATTAAAGGTATCACCAGAACGTCTGGCAAATCAGAAAATGTACTCGGTGGACTAGTCATAAATTATGATGCTGGCGCAAAACTCCTTGAAGATAGTACAAATATATATGCACAAACTGGTTTTTTAGGTCAAGACATATCTGGATCAGAAACAGACCCTGATCCTGGTTCTGTTACTAAAATAGCGTTCAATTACACCACAGAGACTGGATATGATCGCTGGGAAACTGATTTCAAACCTGTATCTGGTGCGCAAGTAATCCACCAAGCATCAAACAATCATGTCGTTATTCAAAAAGACGAACAAATATTAGTACTAGATACAAAAAATTTATTTACCGTTAATAACGAAGACAGCGATATACCTGTACAAGAAAAAATCGACGCTTTATTTATCAATTTTTCCCTTAAACAAGCTTTGGAAAATCCTTCACCCATTAGTTTTAACCAAAGGCAAAATAAAGATAATTTCTTGATGAAGCACGAGAACACTTTGTATTTTTATAGCCCCCCTATTTTCACTCAAATCCCAAGCAATGAAACTCAAACCAGCCAAAACGCGACTAAAATAGAGTTTGATTTAACGAGTGACAACACAGCACTCGTCATTCAAGAAACCAATAACTTACAAACCTTAATTGCAATCTCCACCACTTCTGGTCAATCAACTACTATTCTTTCTGCTAGTAAAGTCGAGTTTTATATTATAGGAAATGCGTTTTATGTGAACACCTTAGAACTTGAGTCTGGCGCAGGATGGCAAGCTCATTTATTTAAACGCGTAAATAACAAATATATACCAAAAACCTACAATAATAGTCGCTTTATTTTTGCTACAAATTTACAAGAAAAAAGAAACACTATGCTTTTATTAAGCTCTAATAGTGAAGAGTCAGAAGTCCAAATGATTAAACCTTCTTTATACATGTTTGATAGCAGCCAATCCAATGGTAGAAAGAAAGGTACTTCCTCTAAGAACACCACCGTTGACTTTTCATTTGGCCAATTAAATACCGATGTAGAAGACATCTTATCGAGCATTATTATTAATGATGAATACGGCAAAATAATTCTTAGTGGTATCAATGAAGATCGCGATGTTGGAGAAGCAGTTGAAGAACACTACCATTTCAACCCGTCTCAAGCAAAAGCTGATCCGACCTTAAGCGAACAATCACTTTTATTAATGAAGAGAAAAGTACTTTAACAAACTTGAAAGCGATTATTTGGGAACAAAAATAATGAATGCTAAAAGCCGTTTCTTAGCAACTACACTAGCTTATGTGCTAATAGCCACTTTGTATGGCTGTTCAAAAAGCACTAAGGAAGCTGAAGCACTACCGGAACTTATTTCAGCAGTCAATTTCCCTTTCATAAAGAATGATACTATTTACTCTTTTAACCCTGAAACAGGCGATTCTGAAGCGCTGGCAACAGCAGAAACCGGGCTAATACTTGCTTTAGATACTGACGAGAGTAATAAAGAGACAGATGACGAAGATAACGAGTTTTTTGCTCATAGCATTGAGGCAGAATATTTTGTATATGCGAATAAACAAACATTACATATCTATGATATCAACACCCGAAAAGACCATCAAATATATGATTTCAAGAATGATATAAGTTTTGATCCAGAGTCTCAAAAGATTACTACAAAAACTAATAACTATATTTGTGACATACAAAAAATAGTCACCTGGGATGAAGACACTCGACTATCAAAGATAGTTCTTTATAAAGATGAATTAGGCGTATATGTAAAAACAAGCAATCTGAGTGACTGCTCTGATCCTACTGGAATATATAATTACTGGCAGATAATAATAAAAACAATGGATGAAACCTTTACTATCAGACGCAATACGCTACTGACACACACACACATTAATAGACACTTTCATGACCATGATGATGAGAACTACCCTTTAGCTGCCTCTCATAAGCATGAACATACCTTAAAAAAGGGTGAGCCTGATAAAAATGGTGAGGAGTTTGATCCAAATGATCATGATCACAAGCATGAACATGATCATGACTTCTTGTTTGAAGATACACATCCTCATGATTTCCTAAGTAAAGAAGAAGTAGATGCTGTGCATAATGATTTAAGAAATCAAAAAATCATCTTTGAAACTCACCCACTATTCATTGGCAAAAAGACGACATTAGAGAGCATTGATGAAGCGCTTATGTATTCAGGAAAGCCTGTTATTGACACGGCTAATCGAAGGTTTGGTTATTTAGGCTTTAATACAACTGACAGTGCTTTAAAATTCTACAGTGTAGATACTGAAGATCCGGATCTTAAAAAGACATTCTTATGGGAGTTATCCAATGAAAATCTGGATTTAATAGATAACGCGCCTATAAATTCAAAGCTGTCAGATTTAGAAAAACTGACACCAAAATATAATAGATCCTCAATTTTCAAATATGCGGATAAAAATATTTTAATCACTACTACTACTAAATTAATATATTTCACGCTACAAGAATTGTTTGATGATGATGAGTCTGAAGCAAGGGAAGCCAGAATATCCAGCCCATTATTTGTAAGCGAAGTACTCAATCCAGCATTAAGTAAGCGTATAAAATATAACAATACGAATAAAAAATTAACTATCACAGAAGATAAAGATGTCTGGGGCATAAGTTTTGAAGATAATGACGCAAGTGCTGCAACTCTAATTAAACGTTTTAATGAACCATTTTTATCTGAAATAACGTCGACTTATCTAACTGAAAATATAGTCATAGAAAAAAACTTCATAGATCAAGATATTAAACAGGAGTCTATTATCCTTTTAGAGGAATTAGGTTTAGAAAATCGAACTGTTCTATCTAAAACGTTCGATACAATCTCTACTATCCATTTTAATAATCAAGTGTTAATAAACGTGAGTGATTCAAACTTTCAAATGAGAAGCGCTGAATTTTTCTCAAATAACTTAGGCTCCACACTGTCTTTTGATAAGACCATTTGGAGCCGAGATACCGTTGATTATCGGAACAACAAACAACAGGATACCGTATCGCTCATCAACTCCGTCATAAGCTATAACGAAGCTAATACGATTGCCGAACCTAGTCTTTATCTTTTCGATAAGAATAATACCGATGGCCAAGGAGAGGAATTTGGTAACATGCTTCAAGATATAAGTGCCGTGAATACAGTAGTGATATTTACAGATTTATATGGCATGGTCGAAGTAGAGAATGCTGATTCAAGCATTTCAACTTATTTCTTTTCAAACCAAAAGAGCTCTTTTAACTTTGATAATGAATATAAGACCATGAAAGCACTTCAATAAGCCAACTCACTGAATCAAAAGATAGCCATGATTTTTTGAAATCTTAAGAGCACTTTACTCATAAACCCTTGGCACTCTTTTGCTCACAGAGCTTAGTAGTTGATAAGATATAGTACTACTGAGTTCTGCGATTTCATCAACACAAATAGTTTTACCCCACAATTCTATCTGATCACCTATTGTTGCATTTTTTACACCTGAAACATCAATAGTAATCATATCCATAGACACACGCCCGACCAAGTAAGCTATTTCAATGTCACCAGCGTTATCTATAACAGCAACTGGTGTTCCACTTGGTGCATGGCGTGGGTAACCGTCAGCATAGCCCACCGCGACCGTTGCTATTAATGCATCATTATCAGCAGTCCAGTCTCCACCATAACCAACACTTTCACCTTTACTTACTTCATGTAAGGCAATAATAGCTGACTGAAAACTCATGACAGCATCCGTTACTATTGTTGATTTGATACCAGGCGATGAGCTTCCTCCGTATAGCATAATTCCTGGACGAACCCAATGACGATGGGATTCAGGATAGAAGTTAATAGCACCCGAATTGGCCATACTTTGTTTAATATCACTCATGCCGCTGCGCATAATGGCGGTATCAAACTTTTTTATCTGAGAATGAACATGGATATTATCTGGCTGATCACTCATTGCAAAATGAGTCATCAATGCATAAATTTTCACTTTAGGCATGCTCGAAATATATTCTTTTACTTGATCTAGCTGAGTATGGCAAAAACCTAAACGCTTCATGCCGGTATCAAGTTTGATACAGACCTCCAGGTCATCTAATACACCTTCTTGAAAGGCATTTTTAAGTAGCTCTAATTGCCAAAAGCTATGGATAACCCAAACGACCGATCGATTTAACTTGATACAATCGGTCGAAAAAAAACCCTCTAAAACCCAAACTCTATTTTCAATGCCGGCATCCCTTAAGCTATATAACTCTTCGGGTATGGCAACAGCTAAATCATGATCACCAGACATAGAAGCAAGTTCAACTAAACCATGACCATAAGCATCTGCTTTTACAACAACAATGACCTCGGAACTACCTACCAAACTTTGAACTTTATGAATGTTTTTTTGAAAGGAAGCTAAATGTATTAATGCCCGTAAAGGTCGAGATTTTTTTTGGTCTTTACTGCCTTGTTTTTTATTACTAAAGTACTCTGGAAATGTCATCCCACATCCTGTCAAAATTCATTACTATAATCAACATGAGATAAATCATTAAACTTGGTGTACTGTCCCTGAAAGGATAACTTCACTTTCCCTATTGGGCCGTTACGCTGTTTACCAATAATTATCTCAGCAAGACCTTTATCAGGACTATCTTCGTTATAGTAATCATCTCTATATATAAACATGATCACATCAGCATCCTGCTCTATTGCACCTGATTCACGTAAATCCGAGTTCATCGGGCGTTTATCTGTTCTTTGTTCCAAGCTTCGATTTAACTGAGATAATGCGACGACCGGACACTTCAATTCTTTAGCTAAAGCTTTTAAAGATCGTGATATTTCAGAAATCTCAGCTGTTCGCCCTTCTGTTGAGCCAGGAATCTGCATTAATTGAAGATAGTCAATCATAATCATCCCGAAGTCTTCTTTGACCTCACGCGCCACCCTTCGTGACCTTGAGCGAACCTCGGTAGGACTGAGACCCGCTGTATCATCGATATATAGTGGTCGATCTTTTAACATACTAACGGCAGAGGTTAAACGAGGCCAATCATCTTCCTCTAACTTACCGCTTCGCACTCTCGTCTGATTAATCATACCCAAGGAAGAAATCATTCGCATTAATATAGAATCAGCAGGCATTTCCATACTAAAAACAAGCACGGGCTTATTGGCTTTGATAAGCACACTTTCAACCAAGTTCATTGCAAAAGCTGTTTTACCCATAGACGGTCTTGCGGCAACAATGACCAAGTCTGAAGGCTGGAGACCTGAGGTCATTTCATCAAGGTCTTTGAAGCCCGTGGTTACACCCGTTATGGTTTCAGTAGAATTAAATAGAAGATCAATACGCTCAAGTGTTTTAGTTAAAACGGGATTCACTGATTGAGGCCCACCCTCCTGACCTGTTCGACTTTCAGCAATTTGAAAAACCTTACGCTCAGCTTCATCTAATAAATCGGATGTTGTTCTACCTTTAGGGTTAAAGGCACTATCGGTAATTTCACCTGAAATCGATATTAAGCGCCTTAAAACAGCACGCTCATGAACAATTGAAGCATACGCTCTAACGTTTGCAGCACTGGGTGTTTTTTCAACAAGTAAACCAAGGTAAGCCATACCGCCAGCATTTTCTAGCTCAGCTATTTGCTCAAGTTCTTCAGCTACCGTTACAACATCCAGGGCTGAACCCGCTGTTGCTAGCTTTGAAATAACACGGAAGATTAATCGATGATTCTGCCTATAAAAATCATCTTCAATAACCCGATCACCCACCACATCCCATTTACTATTATCTAGCATTAATCCACCTAAAATAGACTGTTCAGCTTCAATAGAATGAGGAGGTACTTTTAACTTTTGAGTTTCTTGATCAACTGCAGCCAAAACTATATTCCCCTATAGAATGTGGAAAAGGATGTGAAAAAGGATGTGAAAAGAAATATTTTCATAAATATAATGTCACAAACAAATACGGCCTGAGAATATACAAAATATTTTCAGGCCGTAAAAGTAGCATTGACTTAATATTATCAAAACGAGTAAATACTTTCTGAAAGAACAGCTCAGAAAGTATTTTGCTAATAAAGTTTTTTCAATGCGAAGAACGAATAAGGGTTTAGATAATAAAACCTTACTCAGCAACAACTACTAATTTAATAATTGCATTAACTTCACTATGAAGCTGAATGGTAATATCAAACTCACCAACTGTTCGCAGGCTACCTACTGGTAGCTTGACTTCAGACTTAACAACATCAACACCAGCAGCAGTAATTGCATCAGCAATGTCACGCACACCGATTGAACCGAAAAGCTTACCTTCATCACCCGCTTTAGAAACGATAGTAACAACCTTATCGTTTAACTGATCAGCTCTAGCCTGAGAAGCTGCTAATTTTTCAGCGGCTACTTTTTCTAGCTCTGCACGTCTTATTTCAAATTCTGCAACATTTGCAGCATTTGCAGGAACTGCTTTACCAGTAGGAATTAAAAAGTTACGACCGTAACCAGCTTTAACTGCTACTTTATCCCCTAGACTACCTAATTTACCCACTTTCTCGAGTAGAATAACTTCCATCTCGCGATCCTCAATTCAATTTTCTAAATTCGTTCAGCATTAAAATACTTTATCAGTATTTTAACCACCCTTAATTAAGTTAGAACTACTAAATTCTCTGTGTTTCTAACCTTTAAACATTTCTTGAGTAACTTCAGTTTACAAATACAGAGCTTAAGAGTCAGATACCCGACGTCTAAAATCAATAAAACTATCAATCACTGCCATTATCGCAACCAACATTAATATGGTTGGAAATAACACGAAGACCGAAATATAAAAACCGATCAACCACTGTACTGTCATTTTCTTCTTAGCAATCAAGCCGTGAACCAATGCTATCCCACTAAAAATAACTAGTATAATTGCGGTAAAAACAACTACCGCTGCATTCAATCCTATCGCTTGCGTTATCAAAATCAGCAATAAAGCCGAAAATAATAAGCGAGGCTGGATCCGGAATTTATAAAACTCCTCTTGCCAACCACCCGGGTTAAATAATTTAGCTTGCCAAGACCTTGCCAAACAGACAGAGCCAATTGCGATACCATAAAATGATGACGCAAAGCCAGCGATTATTAATGACTGAAACCCTTCCTGCATCTGACCGTTATACTCTTGATCAGACTGCTTTGCTAATTCCTTAAAGAATTCATCAGCCAAGCTCATTAAGACTTCAATCAAATCGGGCATGATAAAAGGGGAAATCCAACCTAATATCAAACTAACAAATGCACCCGAAACCAGTGTAGTTTGCCAAGAAGATGTTATTCGTAAAATATTTGCCATTAAAAATGACAAGGCTAACACGATTAACGCTCCCGGGTCCTGCGCAACTACCAACCAAACCATCGCAGGTAAGACTGTCCAGAAAAAAACAACTGTGCCCTGATGAAAGCCCTTTCGCAGAGTAACCAAAGCCACAACTGCTGCACTAAACCAAAACAGCATAGGAATAAGCATCGAAATGCTAGCTATTAATATGGCTTGTGTCGGCCCTCGCATAGCAACTTTAGCTAACTCATGCATCAGGACACTCTCTTATTACTCAATATTAGATTAATCACTAGATTAATCTTTACACTTAAATGTATATCTTTGCTGGTAATCATACCAACAGACAACTATTCGTGATGATTGTCTGTATAAGGCAGAATAGCTATAAAACGCGCACGTTTAATAGCTGTAGCAAGCTGACGCTGATATTTTGCTTTTGTACCAGTGATACGGCTAGGTACAATTTTACCAGTTTCAGAAATATAACCTTTAAGGGTTTCTAAATCTTTATAGTCGATTTGTTTTACACCTTCAGCGGTGAAGCGGCAAAATTTACGACGACGAAAAAAACGTGACATAGGTTTCTCCTAATTAAAAATTAAGCTTCAGTTTCAGAATCATCTGCATCGACATCATCGTCTTCTGCACCGGATTCTTCATCTTGCTCGTCATATCTTTCAGCTGGACGCTTAGGTGCTGAACGACGGTCATCTCGTGACATAGCTGCTTTGATTGGAGACTCTTCTGTGATCGCTTCTTTCTGACGAATAACTAAATCGCGAATGATAGCATCGTTAAAACGGAAGTTATGTGCTAATTCATCCAACACTTCACCATTACATTCGATATTCATCAAAATATAATGCGCTTTGTGGATTTTATTAATTGGGTAAGCCAAGTGACGACGACCCCAGTCTTCTAAACGATGAACTTGACCACCGCTATCTTTGATTAAACCAGTATATCGTTCAACCATTCCTGGAACCTGTTCGCTTTGATCAGGGTGCACCAGGAAAACGATTTCGTAATGACGCATAGTTTCTCCCTATGGTATATAGCCTTTTAATTACTTTATTAAAAAGCAAGGAGTGAAAGTAAACGAAAAAGCATACAAAGAAGAAATTTCTAATAAATAGAACACATCTCAATGAATGACGTATTATTTTCGCGATTTTTTAGAGCGCGAAATTTTAGTGTTATTCGGCTATAGATGCAAGTAAATAGGGAGGTAAAATACTAATTAGTACCTATCTAAGTTCAAAACGAATATGTAGGTGCCTTGAAGGCATTAAACGATTATTATTATTTTGATCAAGCTTGTAAGCACCTGCAATAAAACCAGCCAATGAGCATAGTAACTCTTCTTCTAAAAAAATTAAGGGCAATTTATCTCTTAACCAAGGTAAAACTTTTTTACTTTGGTAGAGTTTTTTTAGCGAAGCCGAATGGCCTTGATGTAAATAAATTTTCTCTCCACCCCGCCTAAGCCTAAGTGTTAATGTCTGGGTTGATTCAGGAATAGAGCAAATCAACTCATGAATCTTGACATCTGGTATTTTATTCTCACGCAGAATACCTGAATCTTCTTCTGCTAAATTATCATTCACAAAAGTTAAGATCAGTTTTCCAAATGGGAGCTCCAAAAAGGATTGGTGCTTTAAATCAGACAAGGAAATATCAACAGAGTCAAAATCATCTAGAAGCAAGTCATTTGCAAGCGCTCTTGGCAAACAAAATAAAGCATTATCAAACACTCGTAATACATAAATATTCCAACAAACTTCTGCCTGACTATGGCTTTTCATCAAAAGTTCATCAAATATTCGCTGAAAAGTACTTTCACTTGGATGCGTCACACCCTGCAAGTCAAGCCAAAACCTTATAATAAAATTTTTCTGTATCTTTGAATACTTCGCTAGTTGAGAAAGATTCAGAGCCTGATACTGAGGATAAGCCGAACTTAAGAATTCAGCTTTATTTGCTTCACACCACTCTTGAATAAAATCGACAGCCTCTTTTGATTTTCTAGCCGTGCGCGCCAAATCATTTAAGATATTAGGCCGCCTTTGTCTTAGAAGCGGAAGCACATCGTGTCGTAAATAATTCCGCTCAAAGCGCAAATCAAGATTACTTTCATCTTCGACCCAAGATAAATCAAAACCCTTAACAGAAGACGCTATCAGCTCTCTTGGAATCGCCAACCATGGGCGATATAGATAACCTTGTGATAAGCGTCGAATTTGAGGAATACCTTTCAAGGCCTCAGGCCCTAAGCCTTTAAAGACTCGCATAAGGACAGTTTCAGCCTGATCATTCAAATGATGGCCTTGTAAGAGAACACCACCTTCAGCCAGGTAACGACTGAACACGGCATAACGGGCTTTTCTGGCAGCGGCTTCCAAGCCTTTACCTTCAGGCAAAACACTTACATTTTCTATATGACAAACCAGCCCCAAATGATCACAAAATTCCTGACAAAAATCAGACCAAGCGCCAGCATTAGCACTCAAACCATGGTTAATGTGGATTACATGGATATTATTTGTATGAAGTTTTAAGTAAGGCAGACAAAAATATGCCAAAGCCAGCGAATCCATTCCACCACTAAAAGCAATAAAATATCGGTCGCTCACAGGGATAGACTGAATAGCGTCTTGCATCTTTTTATTCAGAACTGAAATAGATTCCAGGGGGTTAATTTTTGGCATAAGCGGTTAAACGCTTGTAACGCTGCTGAACCAAATCAACTACCTCTATAGAAGAAAGCCGTTTCAGCTCTTCAACTAAAGTCTTTTTTAAGCTTGCAGCCATTTCTACCTTATTTCTATGTGCTCCACCTAAAGGCTCTGGTATTAAGATATCTACCAGAGATAACTCTTTAAGCCGCTTAGCACTCACACCCATTGCTTCAGCCGCCTCGGAAGCAAACTCAGCGCTTTTCCATAAAATAGACGCACAACCTTCAGGAGAAATAACAGCATAAGTCGAATATTGCAGCATATTAAGGCGATCGCAAACACCGATAGCCAAGGCACCACCAGAGCCACCTTCACCAATGACGGTTGAAATAATAGGCGTCTTTAAGCGTGACATCACCGCCAGGTTTTTCGCTATCGCCTCACTTTGTCCTCGCTCTTCCGCACCGATTCCAGGATAGGCTCCAGGCGTATCAATAAATGTCATAATAGGTAAAGAAAAGCGCTCAGCCATTTCCATTAGGCGACAAGCTTTTCGATAACCTTCAGGCTTAGGCATTCCAAAGTTTCGTTTAACTTTCTCTTTAACTTCACGGCCTTTTTGATGACCAATAACCATGACCGGCCTACCATCCAGGTTTGCTATACCGCCCACAATCGAAGCATCATCTGCAAAGGTTCTATCGCCATGAAGTTCTTCAAAATCGTCAAAGATCAACTCAATATAATCTAAGGTGTAAGGCCGCTTGGGATGTCGCGCTAAACGGGCAATATCCCAATCACTTAACTTTGAAAAAATGTCTTTTGTACGAATTTCACATTCATACTCTAAGCTTTCAATGGCCTCATTAATGTTGAGATCTTTATCCGTCCCAACAAGACGCAACTCTTCTATTTTTTCTTCTAGCTCAGCAATGGGTTGCTCAAAATCAAGATAATATAAATTCATAAGCCCTATTTCTTAGTTCCATAAATAAGAAAATGATACGATTAAGCATAAATAACTAGCCTGGCATTGTCGCTAATTTTTCCTACCTTATCCACCTACATAAATTACATGTGGGCCAAGTAACAGGAAGAAAGCTTTATTTCTCACTACTTTTTTCGACTGATACTTAAAAGAATTCACTATAAACACTAATAAACTAATGAAACCTGATCATTACCAAGCAAGTATTTTAGCTCTTGAATTAGCTCATCTAAAGGCTCAATTGACCACAAGGGCCCCAATTGAATTATGGCACTTGCTTCCGGTCTTTGATATTTCACAAGCACTTCACACCCGCTTTGAGCATCTTCAGAGTCGATAGTTTGGCTCAACTGGTTTTCAAAAGAGTTATCTGACAAAAGCGCTTTTACTGCTGGAATAAGGCCTTGCTCACACTGTGCCTGAGTTAAGAGAATACTTAGATTCTTGGCAAAAGACATTCTGGCCGCAGATATTCCTTGCACATCACTCACACGAAGCTTCATGCCCCCCGAGTATTCATCCATACTCAAAACACCAGAAACCACGACAACCTGATCTTTTTCAATAACATGCTTGTTGTTTTCGTAAGTTTCAGAAAATAAGGTTGCTTCAATCCTGGCGGTTCGATCATCCAAGGTGACAAAACACATATTCTGCCCACGCTTATTCTTCATGAGCCTGACAGCCACTATCAGACCTACCACATTAATTTTGTTACGACTTGGTTTTAAATTCAAAATAGAAGTAGGCGAGAATTTACGTACCTCTTCTTCGTATTCATCAAAAGGATGACCCGTTAAATATAAACCTAAGGTATCTTTTTCCTGAGAGAGCCTTTCTTTCTCACTCCACTCTCGAACACCCATGCTGTTTATATATACATCTTCATTATCATCTGGCACCACTTCACCAAACATATCCATCATACCGACATTTTGGTTTCGGGTATTTTGTTCAGCTCTCTGAACAGCCTCCTCAACGCTGGCAAGCAATCGAGCTCTACTTGGACCGACTTCATCCAGGGCGCCTCCCCGTATCAAAGCCTCTAATGCCCGCTTATTTACTTTACGCAAATCAACGCGGGCACAAAAGTCAAATAAGTTCTTAAATGGCCCACCCCCCTCTCTAGCAGCCAAAATACTATCTACCGGCCCTTCGCCTAAACCTTTTATCGCCCCCAAACCATAAACAACCTGGCCATTTTCATCGACAGTAAATGTGTATTGGCTGACATTAATATTTGGTAAAACCAGCTTCAGTTTCATCTGGCGGCATTCTTCCACCAGGGTCACAACCTTGTCAGTATTCTGCATATCGGCCGTAAAAACAGCCGCCATAAATTCAGCAGGAAAATGGGTTTTTAGCCAAAGTGTTTGATAGGATACAACCGCATAAGCTGCGGAGTGAGACTTGTTGAAACCATAACCCGCAAATTTTTCAACCAAATCAAAAATTTTCATTGCCAGATCAGGATCAACACCAACGGACATGGCACCTTCTCGGAAAGTATCACGCTGCTTGGCCATTTCTTCAGGCTTTTTCTTGCCCATGGCTCGCCGAAGCATGTCTGCCCCGCCAAGAGTATAACCCGCTAAAACCTGAGCAATCTGCATGACCTGCTCTTGGTATACGATAACACCATAGGTAGGCTCTAAGACTTCTTTTAGACTTTCATGCTGATAATCGATATGAGGATAGGCAACAGGTGCTCTTCCATGCTTACGGTTAATAAAGTCATCAACCATGCCCGACTCTAGAGGGCCTGGACGGAAAAGTGCAACAAGGGCGATCATTTCCTCAAGATTATCAGGCTGAAGTCGCCTGATTAGATCTTTCATACCGCGGGATTCGAGCTGAAATACGGCCGTTGTTTCTGCGGTTTTCAATAATTCAAAAGAAGCTCGATCATCTAATGGAATATGATCAATATTGACAGGCTCTTTGCCCTCAGCTCTTAAGCGAGGATTAATCATTTTAAGCGCCCAATCAACAATCGTGAGCGTTCTTAAGCCCAAGAAGTCGAACTTAACTAAACCCGCTTCTTCCACATCATTTTTATCAAACTGGGTCACTAGACCGCCACCCAGCTCATCACAATAAAGCGCTGAGAAATCGGTTAACTTGGTTGGCGCAATCACCACCCCACCCGCGTGCTTACCTACGTTTCGGGTTACCCCCTCTAGACGGGTCGCCATCTCCCAGATTTCTTGAGCGCCTTCATCGCCATCCAGAAATTCTTTTAAAGCCGGTTCTTGCTCTACTGCCTTGGAAAGCGTCATGCCAATTTCAAAAGGAATCATTTTTGAAAGCCGGTCGGCTAAGCCATAGGCCTTTCCCTGGACACGCGCCACATCGCGCACTACTGCTTTTGCGGCCATCGTACCGAAAGTAATAATCTGTGAAACCGCCTCACGACCATAATGATCGGCCACATAGGAAATAACTCTATCTCGCCCCTCCATACAAAAGTCGACGTCAAAGTCAGGCATGGAAACCCTTTCAGGGTTTAGGAAGCGCTCGAAAAGTAAATCGTATTGAAGTGGATCCAAGTCGGTAATTTTCAGGACATAAGCGACTAGAGAACCGGCACCCGAGCCTCGGCCAGGGCCAACCGGAATTCCATGATTTTTAGCCCACTGAATAAAGTCCATAACGATAAGAAAGTAGCCGGGAAAACCCATTTGGAGAATAATATTCAGCTCAAAATCAAGACGCTCAATATAAGGTTTTCTCGCTTCTTCAAGCTCGGAATCAGGCGTTTTTGCTAAGATAAAGCCTAAGCGATCATTCAAACCATCTCGACAGAGTTTTCTGAAAAACTCATCCATCGTCATGCCATCAGGCACAGGATATTGTGGCAAGAAATATTCGCCTAGGCGTAATTCAACATTACAACGCTTGGTAATTTCCACGGTATTTTGTATTGCTTCAGGAATATCCTTAAATAGCTCGCACATTTCATCAGAAGACTTGAAAAACTGTGCATCACTATATTTCTTTTCCCTTGCTGGATTATCCAGGGTATCGCTATCTGAGATACACACTCTTGCTTCGTGGGCTTCAAAATCATCTTCAATCAAAAACTGAACATCATTTGTAGCCACGACCGGGCAGTTTATTTCTTGTGCCAGCTGGACACTAAGATGAACACACTCTTCATCACCGGGTCTGTCTGTTCTTTGCAATTCAAGATAAAAACTATCAGGAAATACCTTCATCCAAAACTGGGCACGCTCAGCCGCCATTGCTAACTTACCATTCAGCAGGGCTCGACCCACATCGCCGTCTTTTGCACCAGATAGCACAATAATCCCATCTGCTTTTTCAACTAACCAGTCCCGCTTTATAATCGCTTTTCCAAATGATTGACCTTCTGTAAAAGCCCTGGAAACAAGTACCGTCATGTTGCGGTAGCCCAAATCATTTTTAGCCAGGAGGGTCAATCTATGGGGATTCTTGGGTTCTGCGTCATTTTCCAACCAAATATCAACCCCAACAATAGGCTTGATACCCGCACCTCGAGTCGCTTTATAAAACTTGACTAAGGCACAAAAATTCGATTGATCAGTAATCGCAATGGCAGGCATATTTTCAGCCAGGGACTTCGCAATCAGAGGCTTTATACGGACTAGACCATTAGTAAGAGAATATTCGGTGTGAACCTTTAAGTGGATAAATTTGACAGACATTTTAGCTCGTATGAAAATCGGTATTTGCTAATTAGGCACTAATTAAAGCTAGGAAAAGTCGACATAATTGAAAACAAGAATTGAAGACAAGAATTGAAGACAAGAATTGAAGACAAGAATTGCGCTCAATAGTAGCATGTTTTCAATATCCTTTAAGTCCTTATTTATTACATTTTCTTTTTAGAGCAATGCACGCTATAAGGTCATAAGCATACAAAAAGAGACACCTATCATGACTAAAGCTGAACTACAGAACTTGCTTTCTACTGTTAAAACGATTGCTTTAGTAGGCGCCAGCCTAAAAACTCATCGCCCCAGCTATGAAGTCATGCATTTCTTACAAAACAAAGGATTTAAAGTCTATCCTGTCAATCCTGTTTTAGCTGGACAAAGTATTTTGAACGAGAAAGTGTATGCTTCTTTAAAAGAGCTTCCAGTCAACGTTGATATGGTCGATATATTTAGAAATAGCGAAGCAGCCGGTGAAACCTGCAACGAAGTACTAGCCCTGCCAAAAGAAAAACAGGCGCAAATAGTATGGATGCAAATTGGCGTTATCAATGAAGAAGCAGCTAGATTGCTACAAGAGCATAACCTCACCGTCATAATGAATGAATGTCCTAAGCAAGTACTTAGCTAGTTTAAACAATGGAGCTGGGTCAACATTAAGAGATCGATACTGAATGCCAAACTTGCTAATTTTCTCCTTCAATGCGTCACCGCCCAATTGATCATAATTGCATGCTAAGACTTCAACATCGGAACGTGAATTAAAAACATTCAACACCGGAATTTCTTCTAAACAAGGCTTGCACCATACCGCCCAATAATTTATTAGAAGCCAACTTTCTTTAAATTCATTTATATTTTTTTATCTCCCTCTAAGAATGTTAGATTGTTATCACTACATGCGGCGAGCAAAAAAATAAACTAAACAAAAAAACAATTTTTATTCTCAAGCCCTACTCCTGTTAGAATAAATACAGATATGTTTACTTAAACCTCTCAATCCAATTAACCTAAGCACATTAAATAGATCACTATGACCAATACAGTACAAATTTATCACAATCCACGCTGCTCAAAATCAAGACAAACGCTTGCCATACTGGAAGAAAATAAGATAAAACCAGAAATCATTCTTTATCTTGAAGACACGCCAGATGCTAAAACCATCCACTCCCTGCTAAATAAACTCGGAATGTCAGCAAGAGAACTTCTTAGAAAAGGTGAAGAAGCATATAAAGAACTAAACCTTAAAGATACCACTTTAGACGAAGCTTTCTTAATCGAAAAAATGCTTGAATTTCCAAAATTAATCGAACGTCCTATTGTTGTGAAAGGCGATAAAGCCGTTCTGGGGCGCCCTCCTGAAAATGCCATGAAGCTCATATAATATGAATTCTATCACTAAACGACCGACTAAAAATATCATCGCACTTCATCTTGCATGGACAAGCTATGTCTTGATACTGCTTATGATGATCGTTACCAGCTTGCCCTTTGCTATTCCTCAAGGCAGTTCAGTGGGCCTGATTTTACTTGTAAAACTGATACCTCTACTGATTGTTTTTCCTGGTTTAGCGAAAGATACATTACGGGCTCATATATGGCTTTGTTTTATAATTTTGTTTTACTTTACCCAAGCAGTCGTTGAAACATTTCTATCTTCAGCAGCCATTACTGATATTTTTATCACATCTCTGACCGTTATTTTGTTTTTAGCGTCTATGTTTTACATAAAATGGGAGCGAACATTGGGGCGCCAACTATAATAAAGACCTTATCAGCCAGTATCGTGATGACTGGTAACTTATTTCTTGCGATTTTTTACGATCATTTGAGTATTAGCAAGCCAAATTTTTCAAAGATTTAAATACAGAGTCATTATTCATGCAATCACAACCCTCTCAAACTGAAGCTTTAAATCTTAACCAAATTCTTTGGCAGTTAGAGAAGGACAACTTGATATCCGCTGAAGATGCTAAAACTGTTTTTCAAATCCCGAAAGGAAAAAAACTTGCCGCTCAACACCCGCTAGAGACGATTGCCGATGCAAAACTCAATCAACCAAACGGCCAAGCACTTTCAATTAATAATCTTTTATACTGGTTCGCAAACTGGGCAAAACAAGCTGTTTTCCAAATAGACCCATTGAAAATTGATAGCCATAAAGTAGCCAACATCATGTCGTTTGCTTTTGCGCAGCGCCATCAGATTCTCGCGGTTGAAATCCATAAAGATGAAGTGGTTATTGCAAGCGCACAACCTTTTGTGACCCAATGGGAAGAAGATTTAAAGCATATTCTAAAGAAAAATATTCGACGTGTCGTTGTCAACCCTGCTGATCTCAGGAAATTTACCATTGAATTTTACGAGCTGGCAAACTCCGTTAATAAGGCAGGTAGCCAAACAGATGGACAAGCTTATACGCAGAATTTTGAGCAAATGCTCGATCTTGGAAAAAACCAAAGTAATCCTGACGCGAATGATCAACATATTATCAATATCGTTGACTGGTTACTTCAATATGCCTTTGACCAAAGAGCCAGCGATATTCATATCGAGCCGCGCAGAGAGATAGCCCAAGTCCGCTTTCGCATTGATGGTGTCTTACATAACGTGTATGAATTTCCGGCAAAAGTCGGCTTAGCGGTGACGAGCCGATTAAAAATACTTGGGCGTTTAAATGTTGCAGAAAAGCGTAAACCTCAAGATGGCCGCCTCAAAACCCGAAACAAATTAGAAAAAGAAATTGAATTGCGACTGTCTACCCTACCGACCGCTTTCGGTGAAAAGCTTGTCATGCGAATTTTTGACCCTGAGGTCTTGCAATGCGGCTTTGCAGATTTAGGCTTCAGTCAGGAAGACTTGAAGCGCTGGGAAAGAATGATTAATCAACCTAACGGCATTATTCTAGTCACTGGCCCAACAGGCTCAGGCAAGACAACCACGCTGTATTCAACCCTGAGAGAGCTAGCCACTGACGAAGTTAACGTTAGTACCATTGAAGACCCCATTGAAATGGTTGAACCTGCGTTTAACCAAATGCAAATTCAACACGGTATTGACTTGGATTTTGCCACCGGCATCAAAGCCTTAATGCGCCAAGACCCCGATATTATCATGATTGGTGAGATTCGCGACTTGGAAACAGCCGAAATGGCAACCCAAGCCGCGCTAACAGGCCATCTGGTTTTATCCACACTTCACACCAACGATGCACCCAGCGCAATCACTCGGCTTATGGAGCTTGGCATACCGCCTTACTTAATTCGAGCTACAGTCATTGGCGTTATGGCACAACGATTAGTAAGAACGCTTTGTGCCGAATGCAAAACCCCGATTGATATTCAAGAAGAAGACTGGAAAATGCTCACTCGCCCTTGGAGCACCCCGCTACCAAAACAAGCTCACCAACCTGTTGGTTGTCTTGCGTGCAGAAATACAGGTTATAGAGGTCGTGCCGGTGTCTATGAGATTATGCCCTTATCAGAGAACCTGAAAGAACATATCAATGAGCAAGGCCAACTCACTGATTTAAGGAAAAATGCCATTAAAGAGGGAATGCATTCCCTTCGCTTAAGTGGTGCAAATAAAGTTGCCAAAGGCCAAACCACCATTGAAGAGGTGTTAAGAGTGACGCCGAGTAGCTTGAATTCTAAGTCTTGATGAAATAAGTAAACAAAGTTTCAAAACTTTAGCGTTGAATTATAGTTATCATCAATATTTTTGAATTAATACCAATAAAATCTCAGCAACCTTACGACGATAAATCGCGTTCAAACGCTTATTAACCAGATAGCTAAAAACCATTCATTTAACTGCTATAAAAAACAATAGATTCATACAAGGTAATTATTTTCTTCTTATAAATATAAAAGTACTTTCTAATCATCATCAGTTATTGAAAATACAAAAGACTGCTCAGCGAGATCTAAAACTGGGCCAGCAGCATTACTAATCACCATTATTAGGTTTTCATCAGGCTCAATAATAGAGTCATCAAATAAATCTAAAACTGCGATACAAGACTTTTCTCCTTTATTAAAAGTGATTCTTTTATATGTGCTATAGAAATCACTATCAACTCTAGCTTTACCAAGATTATTAATATCATTTTCAGCAAGGTCATCCTGATAATCCGTCTCAAAAATATAGTCTATTGACGTTGCTTTACTCACCGGCGCTTCAAGTTCGACTAAAAATGAAACTGGATAAACAAAATCTCCACTTGGTAATTGAGCTTCAACTATTGGTGCTCCACTATAATCACAGACACTCAAATCACCATTTCGTCTTTGATTTTCTAAATAAATAGCTGCCTCTTCATCAACTAAGCCCTCGTTAAATTGCTTAATTGCATTTTTCATCGAAATTTTATTTTTCATTAAACGGAATTGATAACTTCTCGTTGAACTATTTATCCCATCCGACACTTCTAATTGAAAAGAAAGATTTCGTGGCTCTATTGTTTCAAAAGTTGTACCTTCAGGAAGAGCTGGCGTCACTCTTAAAGCAAATAAAGCCGGAAACTGACTAATTATTTCAATCTCCATATCTAAATGATTCTCTGTGAAGCCTTCTTCAAGTTCAGTTTCACTCCCAGGGTTTTGAATATAGCGGTATTGATATGATCCAGCCCCCCCTTCAGCTCCAAATATATATTCAAATTCACTGTCGTAATATAATTTCGTAGGTGGGCTGCCAACTAAAGAAAGCGGCTTAACTAACAAATCATCCGTTCCATTGGAAATATTTTCGCTGTCACCGCTAGATCCACACCCTATTAGAGTAGCTACAATTAAAAATATACATGTTACGGACAAAAATTGATTTCTAAAGTTCATATAGGAAAGCATCTTATAGCAAATATAGAGGAGTCAAAGTGGAATACTTAATAAAGTTGTAAGACTATTATTAAAACAAACGAAAGTATTCGAGTTATTTTACCTAAAACCATGATAAAGATACTTCAGATTTAATATCTTTGGGAAAGTGGTCACACAATAAAGCTCGATAAACCTTAGATGTATCAACTATAGCTGTAACAACCGACTATAGCTGTATCGGCTTGTAATGAATAAACGTGATATTTTATAATTAAGCGACATATATCGTGCAAACCATTTAAGAATTACTATAAAGTTAGGGAAGAGGTACTGATGGAGGCTGGTTAGATGAAGAGCTTTTTAGTGTTTTTGTTTGTTTTGGTTTTAGCAAGTTGCGGAGGGTCTGGTGGGAACTCATCAGGTGCAGATAGTCCTTCAGTTGAAGCCATTTGGGACGAAACGAATTGGGATGAGGGAGAATGGAAATGATGTTTGGAAAATTCAAATACGCAATCTTTAGTGCTCTGGTTGTTGGAAATTGTCTGGCGAGCGAGGTCGAAATACCCAACGAATTTGCATCGGGAACACCTGCATTGGCGTCAGAAGTAAATGCAAACTTCACTGCAATTGAAACAGCGGTAAATGACAATGACTCTAGAATTCAGAGTTTAGAAACATCCGTAACTAGCATCCAAAACGAGTTGGTGCAGAACAAGCATATTTATCTGCAAGAAGGACTTGCCGGTTACGCTGGTACCGAAGATACAACCTTAACCAAAACTGATGACGTATGGACGAGTTTGGCTATATCCGGGCAACAAGGCTCTGCCGAGATCTTAGCGGGAGCCTTTGACAATGACACCTTTGAATCTGTTGCGGTCCCATTACTGCGATTTGATCTCACGGGTTTGTCAGATGACATGCTAGCAGCTACAGAAGCTTGTGAGACAAATATTGATGTAATGGAGGCAACCTTGCTTTTGCGAGGCAGGGTTACACCGAGAGATTCGCTCGTAGTGAGAGTGATGAACCCGGATTCGCAACGCTGGAGCGAGTTGGAGGCGAATTGGACCGAGAGTAGCCAAGGAATTGCTTGGCCTGTCAATCTGTTTCCGGAAATACCTATCCTGGACAGTGTTGAACCGAATTATTTGGAGCCATACATAAGCGACGGAGGTAGCTTGAGAGCAATCGTTTTTCACATTGACACGCTCTACATTAAACAATGGTTATGTGACAGTAATACTAATAATGGTTTTCTTATCGGGTATGGGAGTGTTGGTAGCGGTCCAATACCGATAACCAGTGCAACAGTTATGTCCAGTGAATTTTCAAGAATATCACTTAGACCAAAACTAAAGCTGGTGTTGCAGCGAGTAGAGTAAGCGGGTTGCGTGAAAAAAGTGAATAGGCCACATAAAAATACTTGATTTGCACTTCTTGTAAAAAGCGGCTATAGGGGCTGAAGCACCTCTCCACTTCAGCTGAAATTGAGCTTAGCCAAGGTGTCCGCAATCACAAAGAAGCAATGGTATCGGTCGAAACCGACTTAGCATTAGTCCATTGCGACGAGGAGGAATAAAGGGATCGTATCGAATATTATATGACCTATGGGCTATTTTTATGCTGAGCGTCTGTTTTGCGGTAAACGGGCTCGTGTTAATTTCAGCTTTTCTCAAAAAAACAATGCGAAACTAGCAACCCCCCCCTGGGGTCCGCTTTCGGTCAACAACCGAAGCGTGTCATTGATGTCTAGAAAGTCTGTTTTGCATTGTGACAGTATGCTCTTGTCGAAACCCGATTTTCAATTGGTCAGGTCGCATTCAGACTTTTACACCTTAGATTGTTACACCTTAGATTAAAAAAACACCGTTATAAGTTTATGGCTCAAACATTAGAAATTTTCTATTTTAATGACTTCATAAGCTGGCTCTTCATATGGATGAGACTGTTTTAAGGCTTCGATGACTTTTCTGATAACAGTCTCTACACAAATCATTTCAACTTTGAGCTCTTGAACTCGTTCAAGCTTATTAGATGAACCGATGAAAGGGTCGCTACCCTCTAAAGGTCGAAATTGCCCCGTTCCTAAAGTTTCCCAACTACAGTCAGCATAAGCCTCCATTTTTCCGGCGCCTTCTTTAAAAACGGCTTTTTTAACGACTTCGGCATATTCAAGCGGTACAAAGAAAGAAATTTTAAACATAAGCTCTCCTTTTTATATTCTAAAATAATTTGATTTAAGCCTTATAAATTGAACGAATTCTATTGACAGAAAGAAATGAAACCACAATTCACACTTACCCACAATTTCTGTGGATAACTCTGGGGATAGTTTTTGGAGAGTCTACCGAATCGCCCATCTTTACTGGGGTTTACTTAAGTTGCTACTTTTTTGAGCATCATTATATTTCCCTTAACAATCAACACCTTACATATGTCAACAGCTATTAAATAGCTATTTCTCGGCAAGCTAATATTCTGGCACCAAGTTAGAGCACTTATGTGTATAAAGAATTCAGAAAATTGTCACTTTTCGAAGTATTGTCAATTTATTGTTCTTATTTTTATAATAATTGGGTCAATTTTGTACAGATTGACGGCATGTCGTCGATCCGACTGAAACAAAGGAACAACAGTTATTTACACTCCGTTACATCCATGTAACAAAGTGTTCGTTATTTCTTAATTTTTTATAAAAACCACTTGCGAGCATTTCTAAAAATCCGCAACCAAGGTGCGTCTTCTTGCCAATCATTTGGATGCCAGGAGTTTTGCACCGTTCTATAAACCCGTTCAGGGTGCGGCATCATGATAGTGACACGACCTGAATCTGAACACACTCCCGCTAAACCTTCAGGTGATCCATTTGGGTTTGCCGGATAGTTAGAGGCAAGCTCGCCGTAGTTGCTAACATATTGAAGCACTAATTGATTTGCTTCTTTGAGTGAAAGTAACTTTTGCGCGTTAGAGAACTCAGCCCTACCTTCCCCATGCGCGACAGCGACAGGGATTCGAGAACCTGCCATGCCACTTAAAAACATAGACTTGGTATCTTTTACTTCTAACAAAGCAACACGCGCTTCAAACTGCTCAGAACGGTTTCGAACAAAGTGAGGCCAAAACTTAGAGCCAGGAATCAATTCACGAAGATTTGAGAGCATCTGACAACCATTACACACACCTAAAGCAAGTGTATCTTCACTATCGAAGAAAGCTGCAAACTGATCGCGTACAGACTGATTAAAAAGAATGGATTTCGCCCATCCTTCGCCAGCACCTAGCACATCACCATAAGAGAATCCGCCACAGGCAACCAGAGCATTAAATTCACTCATGTTACGTCTGCCAGATATCAAATCACTCATATGTACGTCTATTGCTTGAAAGCCAGCACGAGTAAAGGCTGCAGCCATTTCAACCTGACCATTTACACCCTGCTCTCTCAATACAGCAATTTTTGGTTTAGCACCCGTCAAAATAGCCGGCGCAACCGAAGCTTCAGCCAAGATATTTTCACTTGGATCAAAGCTAAGTTTAACGTTTAGACCAGGATCTTTTTCATCAAGAATGGTATCGAACTCTTCCTGCGCACATTCAGCATTATCCCGAAGAGCTTGCATACGGTAACTGGTTTCGGCCCAAATACGCTGATAATGAATGCGCTTATTTTCTAGCACTACTTCATCATTAAAGGTAAAACGTATATGGTCATCTTCGTTTGGCTGACCAACTACTAAGGTATGCTCACCCAAGCCAGCAGCTGAGAACTGTTGCAGCACTGTTTCAGTATCTTCCTGTTTAACCTGAATGACCGCACCTAACTCTTCATTGAATAACTCTCGTGCAAAATGCGAGGAATCCTCTGCCAGTAAATTAAGCTTGATATCTGTACCGATATGCCCTGCAAAACACATTTCAGCTAAGGTTGTGAATAGACCACCATCAGAGCGATCATGATATGCCAATAGCTTACCATCCGCATTTAGCCCTTGAATCACTGCAAAGAACGCTTTTAAGTCTTCTGCATCATCAACATCAGGCGCGACAGCACCCACCTGCTTATAAACTTGAGCAAGCGCAGAACCACCTAAACGATTTTGGCCATTTGCCAAATCAATTAGAATTAAGTCTGTTAGACCTTGATCACGCTTCAATTCAGGCGTTAAAGTTTTACGAACATCTACAACGGGCGCAAAGCCAGTAATGATTAAAGACAAGGGTGATGTGACTGTTTTAGTCTTATGATCTTCCTGCCAAACTGTTTTCATTGACATCGAATCTTTACCAACCGGAATCGAAATTCCCAGCTCGGGGCATAAAGTCATACCAACCGCTTGAACCGTTTTGTATAGGTTATCATCTTCACCCGGGTGACCGGCAGCAGCCATCCAGTTTGCAGACAATCTAATATCTGAAATTTTACTAATAGATGAAGCAGCAAGGTTTGTTATAACCTCACCCACAGCCATTTTACCTGAGGCTGGCGCATCTATATTAGCAAGCGGCGTGCGCTCACCCATCGCCATGGCCTCACCGGTATAACCCACTAAGTCTGTCGAAGTCACGGCAACATCAGCAACGGGAACCTGCCAAGGCCCCACCATCTGATCACGTGCTACCATACCGGTAATTGATCGATCACCAATGGTAATTAAAAAACTTTTACTCGCTACACAAGGAAGTCGAAGAATTTTTTCTGCCGCTTCTTTTATATCAATGACACTTGAATCAAACATCGGCTTGGTAAAGGCGACAGAAGTAACAGATCGATGCATCTTAGGCGGCTTACCAAAGAGTACCGACATAGGAAGATCTACGGGATTGTTATTAAATTGCGGGTCTTCAAGAATTAAATCTTTTTCTTCTAAAGCCTCACCAATAACCGCATAAGGACAACGTTCACGCTCACAAATCGCTTCAAAACGTGCAAGGTCTTTTGGTAGAACAGCAATCACATAGCGCTCTTGAGACTCATTACACCAAATTTCATGAGGCGCCATACCAGGCTCATCATTTGGAATCTTTCTTAAATCAAAGCGACCACCGCGACCACCATCTTTCACCAACTCCGGAAAGGCGTTTGATAAGCCACCCGCGCCAACGTCATGGATAAATTCAATCGGGTTTTTATCATCCAATTGCCAACAGCGGTCAATCACCTCTTGGCAGCGCCTTTCCATTTCTGGGTTTTCACGCTGTACTGAAGCAAAGTCCAAATCTTCATGGCTTGCACCTGAATCCATAGACGAGGCAGCACTGCCACCTAAACCAATCAGCATGGCAGGGCCACCTAATACAATAAGCTTAGCACCGACAGTGATATCACCTTTTTCAACATGATGCTCTTTGATATTACCCATACCGCCAGCGATCATAATTGGCTTATGGTAACCTTTTACTTCCTTACCATTCGGGCCAGATACTAATTCTTCATAGGTTCTGAAGTAACCACATAAATTAGGACGGCCAAATTCATTATTAAAGGCAGCACCACCCAAGGGGCCGTCTAGCATAATATTGAATGCCGAAGTCATTCGGTCCGGCTTGCCATAATCGGTTTCCCAAGATTGTTCAAAGCCAGGAATTCGTAAATTTGATACTGTAAAGCCTGTCAAACCTGCTTTTGGTTTACCGCCCTTACCGGTTGCGCCTTCATCACGAATTTCACCACCTGAACCCGTTGAAGCTCCAGAAAAGGGTGAAATTGCAGTAGGATGATTGTGCGTTTCGACTTTTATCAAGATATGAATAGGCTCTTCTATTGCCTTATATTCTTGAGTATCAGGATCCGGATAAAAACGTTTACCGAGTGAACCTGTAATAACCGCAGCATTATCAACGTAAGCCGATAACACCCCTTGAGAATTCAGCTCATTGGTATTACGAATCATTGAAAATAAGGATTTCTCTTGAGTCTCACCATCAATATCCCAAGAAGCATTAAATATTTTGTGGCGACAATGTTCTGAGTTTGCTTGGGCAAACATCATCAATTCAACATCAGTCGGATTCCGTTTCAAGCCACAGAAGGCTTTCACCAAATAGTCAATTTCATCTTCAGCAAGCGCTAAACCAATGCGCTTATTTGCTTCTTGCAAAGCACTAACACCGTAAGATAGAACATCAACTTTTGATAATGATTTTGGCTTAGCATGACTGAAAAGCAATTCGGCACCGGCTGTTTCATGGAAAACCGATTGCGTCATTCGATCATAGAAATTACTCGACAGAGCCTGACGCTGCTTTAAAGTCAGCTTTGTCGATGATCGAACATAAAAAGCCGTACCACGTTCAATGCGCAATAACTTATTTAAGCCACATATTTTGGCTATATCTGTTGCTTTACTCGACCAAGGAGAAATCGTTCCTGGCCTCGGAACCACTAGAAACAGCACACCATCATTTGTTTCTGATTGAGCGTTTGGACCATAGGTCAACAACTTATTCAGAACATTCAATTCCGGTGTCGTTAATTTTTCTGCAACATCAATAAAATGCATAAATTCTGCATAAACAGATTCAATTTCAGGAATCACTGCTTGTATATTGCTTAGAAGTTTCTGTCTTCTAAATGGGGAGAGAGCTGGAGCGCCTCGAAGTTCCAACATAATAAAGGCGTACCTCGTCGAACGAACGTTGAAGGAAAAAACAGGCGGTATTCTACTCGAAAGCGCAGCAAGTGTTAATAAAGAATTGCATATATGACGCTCAGCCTTACAAAATAAAACTTCCCCCCTACAATAAAGACCAGGAACTTAAAATCAACAACGTAGGATATGTATTTAAGTATATTAATTATCTGATTGATATAATTGAAATTAGTTATTTTTTACCTTAATTATTCAAAAAAAAGAAAATAGCTTCCTCTCCAAATGTGAACCAAAACATAATTTACAGGCAACGCTATTTATTCAAATGAACTAAACTGATTGAATGTTTATTAGCGCAAGCATAATATGCATTGTTCACGTCTATAAGGATATCTGATTGCTCACATATAAGACTGCTTACTTTAGAACAGCTTTAAAGCGCTTAGGCCATATGTGGTCAACTATTGTTCTCTCGTACTCGCAACTTAAGTCAAGAAATCAAATCATACCTTTCTTCGTCTTAGCTTTTACTTTATCCCTTAGCGCTTGTGACAAGCCCTCCAGCTTAGAAAAAATACAAAAACACCAAACCCTCCATGTCATTACTCGCAATGCGCCAGCTGTTTATTTTGAAGGAAGAGATGGCCCCATGGGTTTTGAGTATGAGCTAGCAAAGCTGTTTGCAGACGAGCTTAACTTAAAACTCGATGTGAAAATTGCCTCCACGCGAAGCCAAATATTATCGGCACTTGATAATGATTACACCAATATTGCCATAGCAGGCATGGTTGCCAGCGAAGCCAGGGCTGACCGGTATCGTTATTCAAGTGCGTATATGGAAACGACACCCGTTGTTATATATCGCTACGGAAATACTCGACCTAAAAACATTAGCGACCTTATCGGAAAACGCGTAGCGGTGGTAAGCGATAGCTATCATCAAGAAGAATTACAAAATTTAAGTACGAGCTCACCGGCCTTAGCCGACCAACTTGAATGGCAGGCCTTAGATATTGAAACAATTGATTTAATGAAGCGCATCGAAGATAAAGAAATCGATTACGCCATCATCACCTCCAGTGAACTTGAGATTCACCAAGCTTATTATCCAAGAGTAAAGAAGGCATTCGAAATAGGTAAAACCCAGCAAATCAGTTGGTATTTCCCAAGCACAACGGATCATTCATTAATCAATGCCGTAAATAACTTCTTTTCAAGAATTGAAGATGATGGCACTTTATTAGATCTAAAAGAGCGTTACTTTGGTCACTTAGGGCAATTGAATTATGTCGGTGCACGCACTTACATAAAACATATCAACCAACGCCTACCTAAATACGAAGAAATTTTCAAACAATACAGTGAAGAATACGATGTCGACTGGCGCCTAATGGCATCTATGGGCTACCAGGAATCTCATTGGCGCGCTCGAGCAGTTTCCCCTACTGGCGTAAGAGGCTTAATGATGCTAACGCGCCCGACAGCAAAAGAAATGGGCATAAAAAACCGACTTGATCCAGAGGCAAGCATTAAAGGCGGGGTGGCCTACTTCGCGAAGATTAAAGCAAGAATACCCGAACAAATTCTAGAACCAGATAGAACATGGCTAGCGATGGCAGCATACAACGTTGGCTATGGCCACCTGGAAGACGCCAGAATATTGACTGAAAAAGCTGGCAAAGATCCTAATAAATGGGTCGATGTTAAAAATTTCTTACCCCTATTGCAGAAGAAAAAATATTACAAACAAACACGCTACGGCTATGCCAGAGGCAATGAACCTGTCATTTATGTTCAAAATATCAGACGTTATTACGATGTTCTCACCTGGATGACTCAACCTCAAATAGATGAGCAGGCCATTACCCAAAGCGAACTGGAAAACGGTCTAATCAAGATTATTTCTGAATAGAATTTAAAATATATCTAGTTATATCGGCTCTATAGCCTATCTCAGAGCTTTAATTTCAAGCAAAACAATCACTGCTTTATTTATGAGCATAAGTTGACCTACTGGCTCGAAAACAAACATTTACCCTCAGTAAATCGATAAATACATCACATTTTATCATATTTAACTTTCGTTATACCTCATTTGTCGGTGGTCGCTGTTTATTTGAATCTCGTAGAATAAATCTTCATTAACTTAAACGAGAGGTAGTAGTTAAGTTCTGAAGAAGCATTATGTGAGGCCAGAAGACACGAACGTAAAATACCGTCATGCGGTACGAACGATCAGTCTTATGGTAGTCGAGCTTTACATTCCCATCAGACATTAATTAAACCGCTAAGTTTTTTGGACTATATAAAAATAATATCCGAGGAACAAAAGATGTGTAACTCAAATGATATATCACCCCCATTAAAAAGTAAGCTGAATAAATATAAAGGGGGTTTTCGATGACCAGTAAATCCCATTATTTGAAACTACTTGGCAGCATTGCCTTATTGGCGGGCTTAACTTTTATCGCCCTACATAGAGACAATGTAGTAAACGACAATAAGTTCATATCAAAAGTCGAAGTGCTAGAAAATACTTCAACGCCAGTGAAAGAAACCCAATTCGTCGCGGACAAAAAAAACCTAGATAACACCAACCCTGAGGATGAAGCGAAAAACCCCTTCGAGGGACAAGAGCTGAAAGCGCGTTTACAACAAGTCGCAGAGCAGTTTGCAGAAGATATCAAATACCCGGTCTTTTCAAAGCCTATTCGTAATGAAAATGAACTGATCAAGTACCTGCCAAATCGGAGTTTATCTTCGAGTATGGCTATAAATATTGATGATGCAAGTGCTGCACCCCTTGAAGATAGTCCGCAAATTTCTCTGAAAGCATCAAAGTTTAGATACTATAAAGGTGAGCCAATCTTGGCTGAAGCCGAAATTACTGGCTTAGAAGCAGGTAGCTACGTCAGTGTATCCGTATACGCCATGGTAGACAAAAAAGTGATTGCCAACGCGTCAGAGGTGACAAGATCAGACAGCGAAAGGGGTCAAAATAACCATCATTATACGATACGTTTCGATGACCTTAGCCATTTCGCTTCGGACTATAAAGGTGAAATTGGTATCGTTGCTGAATTTACTGTTGATGGTCAACTCTACGCAATTAGCTCGCAGGTCGGATACCCAAATATAGTGGCAACACTAGACCGCGTTGGGTCGGCGGAAGTTCAAGCAGAGTATTTGCAAATTCCGATGCATATCAATACGTCTTCTCCAGGTATTCATGCCATCAGTGGCAACCTTTACGACGCCGAATCGGGCACTCCTTTAGTACACCTTAGCGCAGTAGAGGAACTGGCGTCGAAGTCTGGTGTTATTTTTCTTAAGGCTCATATCGTGAGCCTTAAAAAGATGGGCTATGAAGGACCCTATGAGCTGAAAGATATCTCGCTTAGCCGCGGACCTTCTGCACCAAGAAACGTCACGGAGCAGGGGCTGATCGACGTCGCAAGTGTCTCGATTGCAGGCTTCCCCTTTAGCGACTATGAAGATATTCCATACGTAGATGAGCGAGCCCAGGCACGCTTGAATTTTTTAACACAACTTGGGAGTACGAATTAAGAAAAAACTAAACAAGCTATAAAGAGCACTATCTAACCCTAAAGAATAAAGATAAATAACAGGAGAACAATCATGAGGAATCTCAAACCCATCATCACACTTAGCATAGCGCTTGCAGCTTCTTCAAGCTTCGCGGGCCAGATTGCAGGTAAAAACGTATTACTGATTCAAGGGTACTGGCCGACGCATATTTTTGCCGATCCTGGCGACAACGGGAAAGTGGACGGCTATAGATATTGGGAAACATCTGCACTCTATAACAATGGCAACGGCATTGAATATCACGCTAATGGCACAATTAATGAACAGGCTGATCCAAATGCCCGAATCTTGTACTACGATTCAGGCAGGCATCTTGAAGAGAGTGACCCGAACAAACTCGGTACGGGTGAAAACGTTGCTAATCAGCTTAAAGCGATCTTCGCAGCAGATCCCAATTATTGCGCTGATGGTTGTGTGCTCGTGACACACTCCACTGGCGAGATCGTGATGCGTTACGTTATGGATGCCAATAATGCTGGACTACTCGGTAATTATGCCAGCAACTTTAAGGTCGATGCCGTTATCGAGATGGCGGGAGCAGGTGGCGGTACCAAGCTTGCCGATATCGGGGTCGATCTGTTTGAGGGGATTAACAATGTCTCAACGTTCGCGACGGATGCCTTTAACGCATTTTTTCCAGGCGATATCACGGCACCCTCTACGCGCATTGGAATGACAGTGGAATTACAACCTCAAGTAGCACGAGATTTGGCTAATGCCGCTTCACTTCCGGCGGTACCTCATTTTCGAATCGCGGGCAGCGGCGATGAAATTTTTGCCCCACTTACGCATGCGGTCATCCCCGGACGAGACGACAGTGTCTTACCTTTGCATAGTACCTGTGGCGCAGCCCTTGAAGGTGCCTATGATTCGTGCGTACACGACCTTGCTATGGATGGCCGAGTGAAGTACGTCTCAAATGCACCGAATTCTTATTATGACTATAACTACCCCATCATTATGAGTAAAAATACGCCCCACAATGATATGCCGCAAAAGATTAATTACTGGTCGTATCAAAATTTAATATTTCTTCCTTGGTACGTAAAGGGACACCCTATGACATTTGCCTTAAGCGACGCCAATCGATACAAAAATACTGGAAACACACCGATCGATGTCGATGTTAGTTATCATTACGAGTATCCATGGTTTCAAAAGCACCGTTATATCACCAATGCTTCTAAAAAAAGCATGAGCGAAGTTATAATGGAGTCGTTTAAGTAAATATTCCTTGCTGAAAACATCTATGGGCTGCTTCTTAAAATGACAGCCCATAGATAAGCAGAAAAAGACCGCAATTATTTAAAGAATTTGATAATTTATTCGGTCTCCCTATCCCTGAAACCAATTAAGTACAATACGGCATCCAAACCTAAATTAGATATAGAATGTTTAGCCGACTCTTTAACCAGCGGCTTCGCTCGAAAAGCCACACCTAAACCTGCTCGGCTCAACATGGGCAAATCATTAGCGCCATCGCCAACAGCAATAACCTGCTCTCTACCAATATTTTCACGAGCAGCCAATTCATCCAATAATGCCGCTTTTCGATTTCCATCCACAACTTGACCAGTTACATGACCAGTCACTTTGCCATTTTTAATCTCTAACTCATTTGCATAGATATAATCTATACCTAATTTTGCCTGCAAACCTTTGGCAAAATACGTGAACCCCCCTGAAAGAATCGCAGTTTTGTAACCCAAACTCTTTAACGTTGAAATTAGTCTTTCAGCACCTTCAGTCATTTTTATACGAGCAGCGACTTTCTCAAGCACCTCTTCATCCAAGCCCTTAAGCAAAGCAACACGGCGAGCGAAACTTTCAGTAAAATCTATTTCACCACGCATTGCTTGCTCGGTAATGGCAGAAACCTCTTCACCGACTCCCGCCTCTTTGGCTAACTCATCAATCACTTCGGCTTCAATAAGCGTTGAATCCATATCAAAAACCACTAAACGGCGATTACGGCGATACATCGAATCTTCTTGAAATGCGATATCGACATTTAATTCACTGGAAATTCTTAGGAAGTCCGAACGTAACTTATCTAAACCTAGCGCCGTTCCTCTAACAGAGAATTCAATACAGGCCTGACTTGATGATAAATCAACACCTAAGGGCCGCCTACCCGATAAACGGGTAATATTATCGATATTCAAACCATGCAGTGCAGTAATTTCTGATACTCGCGCAATCTGCTCTGCGGTAATTGATCGTGATAATAAGGTGACGATATATCGGGCCTTACCCGTACCTTGTACCCATTCATTATATTCTTCAGGGCTGATTGGCTTAAAGGTCACCTGAAGATTCAATTCGTGCATTCTGAATAATAACTCTTTCAAAACGCCTGAAGAATCATCCTTAGAGGGAACTTCTACCAAAATACCCCACGTAAGATGATCGTGAATAACCGCCTGACCTATATCCAAAATCTGTAAATGGTACTGCGCCATAATGCCGGTTATTTCAGATGTCAGACCTGATTTATCTCGGCCTGACACATTAATCAGAATAATTTCACTCAAGCAGGTCACCTTTATCTTGCTTATCTTCAATTGAAGTTTGATCTACTGCATCAACATCTTGCCTGTCGTCCTTAATACCAGGAAGATCATTTGCATTTGTTTTGGCTTCTGATATTGGTTTCACTTCCATACGATCTACTTTTTGCAAACCTCTTGGTAACTTATGACCTCGACGACCACGCTCTCCTACATAATGTTCTAAATCCGCAAAACGTAACTTCAAATGCCGCTTACCAGAATGAATTATTAGATAATCTTCTTCAGAAAATACCGCCACACACACCATCCATTCATCGCCACTTTGAACGCGAGCCGATGGAATGCTGATCATTTTGTTGCCCTTACCTTTCGCTAACTCAGGCAAATCAGTCGTTGGGAATACCAGCATGCGGCCTTCATTGCTGACGGCGGCAATATAAGAGCCTTCAATCTTTGAAAGACGGTAAGGCTCCATCACCTGAGAACCGTTTGGAATAGAAATAGCGGCCTTACCGGCTTTATTTTTGCTTTGCAAATTACCTAGAGTTGAAATATAACCATAGCCGGCAGAGGTCATCATAATCAGCTTTTGTTCCGGCTCTCCCATCAAAACAGCTTTGAATACCGCCCCGGAAGGAGGACTCACTTTACCCGTTAGTGGCTCCCCTTGGCCTCTTGCTGACGGTAGATTGTGTGCAGGCAAGGTATAGGAGCGGCCAGTGGAATCAATAAATACCACCTGTTGGTTACTCTTCCCTCTGGCAGATAGTGCGAAACCATCTCCCGATTTGTAGCTTAGACCATTCGGATCAATATCATGTCCCTTGGCCGCCCTTACCCAGGCTTTATCGGAAAGTACGACTGTGACTGCCTCTGAAGAAATAAGATCGATTTCAGAAAATGCTTTGGCTTCGCCTCGCTGCACAATGGGTGAGCGGCGGTCATCACCATACTTTTCAGCATCAGAAATCAATTCATCTTTAATCAGTTGCTTCATTAACTCTGGAGATCCTAAAACCTTTTTGAGTTCTTTACGTTCCTTTTCCAGCTCTTTCTGCTCAGCACGAATTTTTACTTCTTCTAAACGTGCTAACTGGCGTAATTTGGTATCTAGTATGTAGTCAGCTTGAATTTCGCTCAGAGCAAAGCGTTGCATTAATACCTGACGCGGCTCATCTTCGGTTCGAACAATATGAATCACTTCATCAATATTTAGAAAAGCGATTAACAAACCGTCTAATAAATGCAAACGGCTTTCGACTTTATCCAAGCGGTAACTTAAACGCCTGGTAACGGTTTCTGTTCTGTAAATCAACCATTCTGTCAGGATGGTTCTCAAGTTTTTAACAGAGGGCCGCCCATCAATACCGATCATATTCAAGTTAACACGGTAACTTTTCTCTAAATCCGTACTCGAATATAGATGTCCCATCAAGGCTTCTACATCAATTCGGTTTGATCGCGGCACGATCACTAAACGTGTCGGATTTTCATGGTCTGATTCATCACGCAGGTCTGCAACCATGGGCAGTTTTTTAGCTTGCATCTGGCCGGCAATTTGCTCAAGCACCTTGGCACCTGAAGTCTGATGAGGGAGTTCAGTCACCACTACTTCATTGTTTTCACGATGATATACCGCGCGCATTTTGACAGAGCCACGCCCCGTTTCATAAATATTCAGCAATTCATGCTTTGGGGTAACAATTTCAGCCGAGGTGGGATAATCAGGCCCAAGAACGTGCTCTGCCAGTTCAGCATTGCTAAGATCTGCATTTTCCAATAAGTGAACACACGCGCTTACCACTTCACGTAAATTATGCGGTGGAACATCGGTCGCCATACCCACAGCAATACCTGTGGTTCCGTTTAATAAGAGGTTTGGCAGACGCGCAGGTAGCGTCTTTGGCTCATCCATCGTGCCATCGAAATTTGGCGCCCACTCTACCGTACCCTGCCCCAATTCACTCAACAAGGTATCCGCGTAGGCTGCTAAGCGGGATTCGGTGTAACGCATCGCCGCAAAGGATTTAGGGTCATCCGGTGCCCCCCAGTTACCTTGCCCATCAATCAACGGATAGCGATAACTGAATGGCTGAGCCATCAAAACCATGGCTTCATAACAAGCGCTATCACCGTGTGGGTGGAACTTACCTAAAACATCACCCACTGTTCTAGCAGATTTTTTATACTTGGCAGTTGATTTTAAACCCAGCTCAGACATTGCATAGACGATGCGTCGTTGAACAGGCTTAAGACCGTCACCAATATGCGGTAAGGCGCGGTCAAGAATGACGTACATTGAATAATCTAGATAGGCTTTCTCAGTATAGTCCCGCATGGAGACTTGCTCGATACCATCTTCAAAGGTATGCATTTCACTTGTCATAATCTTATTTTGAATTCCACTGTTTTAATGAAAAGGTAGGACTGTATGATGTTTTTTCACGAAACCGGCCAGCCAAATATAATCGCATAACTGAACGATTTATAACTGGGGCGAAAGTATCCCAGATTAAGTCTAAAAATTCGAGCGAAACAATTAATCTCATGTTAAGATATTTTGCTCGAAAGCATCCAAGGGCTATCTGGACACTATCCTAACTAGACAAACCAGTTAGACAAAACAATAACGATAGCAGCCGCTACACACGCAATAGAAACTAGGTACTTTAATGACAACCAGTACGACAGTCAGCTCAAGCAAACCTAACACAAATAATCAGGACTTGTTTTCTGAAGTATCAAATACGACACAAACCACAAAGCCATCTGAAAGTTCGGGCCCCTGCTTAAAACTTAAAGCATCTTTGCTGCCGATGACTGTCCTTGAATTACATCGTTATGACACTGAAACCATCGATCATGAGCTTCGTGAAAAAACGCGCCAAGCACCAGACTTTTTTGAGAATTTACCTGTCGTCATTGATTTAGAAAAACTCGATTCCGAAGCGTCTATCCCTTTTACTGATCTAGTGGCTCAATGTCTTTCATTTTCAATTAAAGTCGTCGCAGTACGTGGTGGCCATCCAAGCCAACAACTAGCCGCAAAAGAAGCCGGTTTAGGGGTATTAGCTAAACAGAAAGATCGACCAGTAGTAATCGCTAACACTGATGACGAATCCAGGATAGAAACCGTAGAAGTTATCAAAGAAGTGGTTAAAACCGTTGTCAAAAATGAGCATCAACAAAGCAAGATCGTTCATCACCCTATACGTTCCGGTCAACAAGTCTACGCGGCCGATGGCGATCTTATCATCATGGCCTCAGTCAGTGCGGGTGCTGAAATTTTAGCTGACGGCAATATTCATGTTTATGGCACATTACGTGGTCGTGCTTTGGCAGGTGTAAAAGGTAATACCAGCGCAAGGATTTTTTGTCATAGCTTGGAAGCAGAACTGGTTTCTGTCGCTGGACAATACAAAATTAGTGAGGATATGGACACGTCCCAACTAAAAAAACCAACTCAGGTTTACTTGGATAACGAGTCACTTTGCTTTAAAGAAATCGATTTATAAATAGCAACATAGTCTGAATTTATTAGACTATTAATCAATAAGTAATCAATAAGTAACCAATAAGCTAAACTTTAAAGTTTTAAACATGACAATTTTTACCACAACTGAAAGACGGGATAACACTTTGGCTAAGATAATTGTGATCACCTCCGGTAAAGGAGGTGTGGGTAAAACCACAAGTAGCGCGTCAATAGCAACAGGTTTAGCGCTCAAAGGGCACAAAACTGTTGTTATCGATTTCGACGTAGGCCTTCGAAATCTTGACCTGATTATGAACTGTGAACGCCGAGTCGTGTACGACTTTGTGAACGTAATCAATGGTGAAGCAACACTTAATCAGGCACTTATAAAAGATAAACAAACTGACAATTTATACATTTTACCCGCATCTCAAACTCGGGATAAGGATGCTTTATCTCAAGAGGGTGTTCATAAAGTATTAGAAGAACTCAAAGGCAGATTTGAATTCATTATTTGCGACTCTCCGGCTGGTATCGAACATGGAGCCCAAATGGCGCTTTATTTCGCTGATGAAGCCATTATCGTGACCAATCCAGAGGTTTCTTCTGTAAGAGACTCTGACAGAATTTTGGGCATATTAAATAGCAAGTCACGCCGTGCCGAAAAGGGTCAAGACCCTGTTAAAGAACACCTACTATTAACTCGCTATAACCCAGAGCGAGTTGAAAAAGGTGAAATGCTAAATGTTGAAGATGTTAAAGATATTCTAGCTATCAAATTACTGGGTATTATTCCAGAATCGTCTGCTGTATTGACATCTTCAAACTCAGGCATCCCGGTAATACATGACCAGGAAAGTAATGCAGGCCAGGCCTATAATGATGCTGTTGAGCGCCTTTTAGGCAATGACGTACCGCTTCGTTTTCATGAATTTGAAAAGAAGGGCTTCTTCAAACGTATGTTTAAGGGGTCTACTGCATGAGTATTTTTGACTACTTTAAAAGCAATAAAAAGAATACGGCATCGATTGCCAGAGAGCGCTTACAAATTATCGTTGCTCATGAGCGTGGAAAGCGAGAACAACCAGATTATTTACCTCAACTTCAACAGGAAATTCTGGCCGTTATTCGTAAATACGTAAATGTGGGTGATGACCAAGTTCAAGTGCAATTAGATAAAAATGAGTCCTGCTCTATTTTGGAGTTAAATGTTACGCTTCCCGAAGATTGATAACATTAGTTTTAACAATAGAGAGTTTTGAAAAAACAGTAAAAAGAGCATTTAGCACCTATTTTATATGCTTAATGCTCATTCTATGTGAGTCGATAAGGATAAATCCAACGAGCATGAAACAATCAAGATATACCGACACATTATTAGCCAAAAATATCATGACACCCCATATAAAATCGGTGCCTCATACATGGACGATGCAACGTTTTGCTAGTTTTTTATCAGATAATAATATCTCAGGTAGCCCTGTCGCTAACGAAAAGGGTGACTTAATTGGCATTGCCACTTTAAAAGATATTGCCGATTTCCACTTAAATGCTACCAGTGAAAATTACGAAGAGCAGTTGACTGAAGAGGAGCGTCTTGAAGCGCGACGTCTTCGTATGATGATGTTTGAAGGTTTATCTAAACTGCCAGTTGAGGTCGGTGATATTATGACCCCTATTATCTTTTCTGTTGATGAACAAACAAAAATCGTAGATGTTGCTAAACTTATGATGAAGGAACACCTACATAGAATCTTTGTCAAAAAAGGAACGGTTCTAAGCGGTATTATTACTACCTATGACTTACTTAGAGTCATTGCAGAAAACTAAGACATACACTACCCAAATTAGCGTATGTTCCCGTGAATGCAGTCGAGGGTTCAACATGGCTAGAAAAAAGAAAGATAAACGTGTTTATGTGCTTGATACTAACGTCTTAATGCATGAACCTGAATCTATATTCAAATTCAAAGAACATTCCGTATTCCTCCCTCTTAGAGTTCTCGAAGAGCTAGATAGTCATAAACGCGGCCAAAATGAAATTGCTCGAAATGCGCGACAAGCACACCGCTATTTAGATGAACTACTCTCCAAAATTGATATCAATGAACTAGATAAAGGCATTGAATTAGGCGCAAAAGGCCGACTTTTTTTCCAAACATTTCAAAAAGATCGAGCACAAATTGCTGATAATGAAATTATAGATGTTACTAAACATCTTCAAGCCGATCTTAATTGGCAGGATAGTACCGTTATTCTGGTCACGAAAGATATCAACATGCGCATTAAAGCGAGCGTTTATGGCTTAATTTCTGAAGACTATCGTAATGATCAGGTTGCCAATATCGGTGACGAGCTACTCTTTGGTGGGCAAATCGAAATTACTGACGATATGTGGAAAGCAGAAGGCGTCAATATTCAAGTCGATAGAGAAGAGTCAGCAGATTTTGGAACGGTGATTATCTATAAAGTCACTGCGCCATGGGTTATTAATTGGCCACTTAATGCGCATATTTTTTCCGACTCAAACAGCAACAGCAACTTCCGAGGCATTCTTCGCTCGACATTTGAACATACCGCCAATATAGAAATACTACCCGACTATGAAAAACAGTATCATTGCTGGGGCATTCAAGCCAAAAACAAAGAACAAAACTTTGCCCTATCGGTTTTAACTGACCCGGAAATTGATTTTGTTACTATCGCTGGCGATGCCGGAACCGGTAAAACCCTACTCACTCTCGCGGCAGCACTTGATTTGGTTTATGAGGATAAACTGTATGATGAGGTGATTGTGACTCGCGCAACCGTTCCATTAGGTGAAGAAATTGGCTTTCTCCCCGGTGAAGAGGAAGAAAAACTGGAACCTTGGATGGGCGCGGTATTTGATGCACTAGAAACACTGAGCACCAATCCTTCTGACAGCAATCTTGAACGCAGAAGCAGCATCGAATTTTTGAAGAGTAAAGTTAAAATTAAAAGCGCTTCTTTTATGCGCGGCAGAAGCTTTTCACATAAGTTTTTTTTGATTGATGAAGCACAAAACTTAACCTCGGCACAAATGCACGGACTAATTTCCCGCGCAGGACCAGGCACAAAAGTCGTCGCGATTGGTAACTTGAAACAGATTGATACACCTTATCTGAGCGCATCAACCAGCGGCTTTAGTTTTGCCATCGATAGAATGCGTAACTGGCAACATTATGCGCACATTACACTCCAAAGTGTTGAGCGTTCGCGTTTAGCTGATTATGTAGCCGCTCACTTTTCTGATTAAATGAATAAGTATTAGGTCTACGATGAGCTCAT
>TARA_R110001592_G_scaffold363401_1_pt1 | contig 70788 bp, 65 predicted proteins | sample TARA_R110001592 | Tara Oceans TARA_R110001592 (sample SAMEA4398387) | marine metagenome | biome: Polar Biome; feature: [SRF] surface water layer (ENVO:00010504); material: water (ENVO:00002006), including particulate matter (ENVO:01000060) such as... | depth 5 m | reverse complement strand
TTCGTTACGCTGCGTGGTAGATGTATTTAGGTGCCGGGTTAATAGTATGTCAAATTCCTCTTTAAGCCAACCAACACCAAAAATAGGAGATGCACGGCCATTGCTTAGCCAGTCCAGTGTCGCCCAAGCTTTAGCTTGAATAACCGGATTTTGTAAGGGAAGTAGGCAAATAGATGACGTGAGCTTTATTTGTTTAGTATGGCTAGCAAGGAAGGCAAGCGCCACGCTCGAGTGAAAATAATGATCGCCGGAGAGAGCAACGTGTTCTTGAGGTATTATAAAGTGTTCACCCAGCATGACCCGGTTAAATTTGAGTTCATCCGCCTTTTTTATCGCGGCGGCGATATCGTCTGGTTGTAGATCGTATTCCCATTGCTGAGTCATCGCCGCAACGTGCATTGAGTTGGGTGCAGATACGTTAAGTTTCATCGGCCTACTCCTTTTATTTTTTTTGGACTGCTTTTGCGGCCTGCACTCCTTGCCATGTGGAGGTAGCATTGCCCCAGCCGACATAGTAGGCAAGTTGTAAAACGGCCTCTTCTAATTGAGCTTCAGTAAGCTCATTGTTTAAGAGTGCTCCGCGAGCCTGTGCCTCAACGAGTTCGGGCTTGCCTAGCATTGCGGTTGCACCTAAAACAAGTAGGCGTCGGTCTCGCACAGAAAGGCCTGGTCGATTCCAGATATCGGCAAAAAGGTGGTCAATAGTTTCGGCAACGAAAGGCGCACCCGAAGCAGCTTCTAGCATCGACGAAAACCCAGCGCCATACACTTGATCTATGGTGTCGAGGCCAGCTTGACGGTTTACTTTTTTGTCCTGAGTATTACTCTCCATGCGAAGCTCCTTTGCAGATAGGTGTAAAAATATATTGCCAAAATTGATTTAATACTCACAATTTTAGATGCTAAACATCGCTGCTTGGGCGCTAGCGAATGGCTAAAGTCGCCGCGCCTTGACTTAGTGCAACTTCGGCACCGGGTAAATCGACGTGAAGTTGCTTGCCAAGCTCAAGTGCTGCGCTAAGGTCTTTTTGTAGGAGAACTAATACGCTTTCACGAATTGCGCGTTCTTGGGCATCTTCATTTGGGGAGATTCTGGTTAGCCAGGTCGTTGGCCCGCCGATATTCTCATCACTACTATTAACAACTTCAGCGAGAATTAAGGGATCAACGCCAGCTGCTCCGGCAAGACGTGCGGCTTCTTGGCCTGCCATCCAGGTAGTGTAAACGATGATGTTGCGGGCAATTTTAGCAGCCATACCGGCGCCGGGGCCGCCCATGCGAAAGCTTGCTTTTGACATTTGAGCGAGTACCGGTGAAATCGCATCAAAGTCATTTTCTTCAGCTCCTACGAGACAAACTAAATCACCCGTGGATGCTGCGGCGGGACCGCCGGTTACTCCACAGTCAATGAGTTTGACGCCCTTATCGTTTGTAAGTGCTGCTAGTTCACGAAACTCGTCCAGTGACACCGTGCTCAACAGAATAAGCGTTAACGATGGCTTCGCGGCAGCCAATATCCCATCTTTGCCGATGAGAAGCTCTCGTACTTGCTGAGCATTAATGACCGCAATAAATATGGTGTCGCAGGTCTTCGTTAGTGCCGCGGGTGTCTCTGCGCAAGGTGGCCCGTCAGGGACCTTTGCGGCAGCGTCAGGGCGTATATCAAAGACAGATGTTAAGTTCTTATGCCGGGCGACGCAGGTAGCGACACCGCCACCGATCATGCCGAGCCCAATTACACCTATTTTATACATACCTTGAAACTCCTGTTGATTTTATCTAGTTTTACCAATAATATATATTTTATCTCGAATAAGATATATATCGTTCAATAATATCTCTGGTTCAGTGGTGGTGTCTAATAATGATTAGCCATAGGACTGATTTATACCAATTATCTGAGGAGTTAAATAATGAAAAGTAATAATTTACCAGCAGGGCAGCAGGAATTTTCTTTAGACGATTTTCAGATTTCAGCCGAAAAGCGAGCTGAAATCTGCGAGGGTTTAAGCGAGCGTCAAAGCTTCATGGTCGGTCAGTGGATGGATATTCATGTTGAGCTAAATAAGGGTAATTTTGGTGCGCTTCGTGAATTCATGGATGTTGATAAATTCACCTACGATAACCCTAATCGCCCTGATCTCGGTACATTTGATGAGTGGTCACAGTCGCCAGAAGGCTTGTACAACACCTTTCCACCTTGTGTCTACCGTACTTTAAAGGCGTGGGGTCGTGGCGAAAACGAAATCTGTGTTCTATGTCACCACTATGGTAAGCAGACCGGTGGTCCCTATATGGGCGTTGAGCCAAAGGGTCAAGAAATCAACGTAACTTGGTTCTCCTGGTTGAAATTTGAAGGTGACAAGATTGTCCACATCTACTCGATCTCTGATGTGCTAACCATGTTTATGGATATTGGCATCATCGAAGCGCCACAGCCAGTAGACCCGTATAAGTAAGTTGCTGATCTTTATAGTAAAAGGCGTGAGTCAGGTTTAGCGAGGCAAGGATTGTTCGTTAGGCCTGATTACGGTGGAAATATTACTTATTTAAAATTGGCTTACAGTAAGGGCTAGTAATGCAGATTGATGGAAAGCTGTTGATAAATGGCCAGCTGTGCGACGCAGCATCAGGACAACGTTTTCTAAGTATTGATCCAGCCAATCAAGAGACAGTTGGGCAATGCGCTAACGCGGGCCCCGCCGATATGGGGCGAGCCATTGCTGCTGCCCGCCATTGTTTTGATGAGAGTGAGTGGAGCAGGGATCATCTGTTTCGTGCTAAATGCCTTCGTCAGCTGAAGCTTGCCTTAGATGAAAATAAGAATGCCTATCTCGATTTAGTCATTGCCGAAGTAGGTACCACTAGAGGACTTGCAATGGGCCCGCAGTGCTGGGGCGCTATTGACATGATTGATTGGACGATTGACTACCTTGAGCAGTTTCATTGGCAGCGCGATATTGGCGAACGTGAGTCAATGGGAAGTTTGAGTCGCCGCGTCGTTTGCAAAGAAGCAATAGGCGTTGTTGCGGCGATTACGCCGTGGAATTTCCCTGTGCAAATTACCCTGGCTAAATTGATTCCTGCATTGGCCGCGGGCTGTACGGTGGTGTTAAAGCCAGCACCTGATACTCCCTTAGTCGCTAGCTTTCTCGGTAAGTTGATTGCAGAAAATACTGATATTCCCGCTGGCGCGGTCAATATCGTTACCAGTAATGATCCAGCAGAACTTGGTGAAATGCTCAGCACAGATCCGCGTGTTGATATGATTTCATTTACGGGGTCAACTGGGGTTGGGCGCCGTATTATGGAAAATTCCGCAGCAACTATTAAGAAAGTTTTTCTCGAGTTGGGCGGTAAGTCGGCAAATATAATACTCGACGATGCGGATTTAAGTACGTCCTTATTAAGTGCTTTAGCGGTGTGCTTTCATGCCGGTCAGGGGTGCGCTATTCCCACTCGCTTGCTGGTGCCGGAAACACGAAAGTTGGAAGTAGAGCAGCTATTAGTCCAGTATTTCTCAATGGTTCAATACGGTGACGCGAATAGTGCGGAGCAAATTATGGGTCCATTGATTAGCTTAAAACAACAGCAGAGAGTGTTGGATTATATTGAAATCGCTAAGCGCGAGGGCGCCAGGCTACTCTTGGGTGGCAAAATTCCAGATGGGCTGTCCGATGGCTTTTATATAGAGCCTACCGTGTTTTCGGACGTCACAAATGACATGCGTATAGCGCGTGAGGAAATATTTGGGCCGGTATTATGCCTGCTCACCTTTACTGATGACGCCGATGCAATTCGTATTGCAAATGATAGTCCCTATGGTTTATCTGCCGCGGTTAGCTCGGGTGATCCTGAAAGAGCAATGAAGGTCGCGAGTCGTTTGCGTACTGGCACCGTCAATATCAATGGTGGTGTTTTTCTGGGTCCGGATGCACCTTTTGGTGGTTATAAACAAAGCGGTATCGGCAGAGAAATGGGTGCCGAGGGTTTTGAGGAATACCTCGAAACGAAAACACTCGCAATCGGGGTTAGTCAATGACGGCGGGGCTATTACTGCGGAGTATCTGCTGAATGGATTCTGAGTTTGATTATATTATAGTCGGTGCTGGCTCTGCTGGTTGCGTAATGGCCAACCGTCTTTCCGCAGATTCAAATATGTCGGTACTGCTAATCGAAAGTGGTCCATCAGATCAGAGCCCATTAATTAAAATGCCGCGTGGCATTGGCAAAATATTGGAGCCAGGTAATTCACGAGTATGGGATTATCAGGCGCTCCCCGCAACGGGCATGCCGAGTGAACTGTGGCTGAAGGGGCGTACCCTTGGCGGTTCAAGTTCGGTCAATGGCATGGTTTATATGCGGGGCGCCCCAGCTGATTACGACGGATGGGCGTCGGCTGGTTGCGAGGGCTGGGGCTGGGAGCATATACAGCGTCAGTATCTTACTCTGGAGAATCATATTCTTGGCCCGACCGCATGGCGGGGTGAAAATGGTCCAATGGGTATCACAGTGCACCCCAAAGGAAATGAGCTACTCGCGGCAATTTTAGGCGCGGCTTCGGATATTGGTACGCCGCAAGTTGACGATATTAATAGTATGGACGCGGTGCAGAAGGGAGGGATTGGTTACCAGACCCGCAATATTTGGCGTGGTCAACGCTGTAGTGCGGCAGATGCATTTCTTAGACCGGTGTTGTCGCGCAAGAACTTGCGCGTTATAACCGATAGCACGGTGTCTAAAATTGAATTTAAAGCTAAGCGAGCGACTGCAGTTCAACTTTCTGGGCGCAAAGGTACATCAAAATTTTTAGCGCGGCGTGAAATAATTCTTTGCGCAGGAGCGATTGAAACTCCGAAGCTACTTCAGCTTTCTGGCGTTGGTTCTGGGAGTTTATTGCAATCCTTTGGTATTTCGGTAGTGCATGATGCGCCTAGTGTCGGGCGTAATCTGCGCGAACATCGCTATCTAGCCATGCAGTACCGCGTCAGCAAAGGCAGCCTTAACGGCGCGTTTCAGGGGCTGGGTTTAGTCGGATCCATGTTCCAATACCTGTTTAATAAATCTGGGCCAATGAGTCACGCTGCTCACGAGGCTGGTGGCGTGGTAAAGACCCTGCCAGAGCTTGATCGTCCCGATGCACAAATTGGTATTAGCTTGCACTCTTTGATTGGTGATGGTCAGCGAGTTAGCTTAGAGAAAGCGCCCGGCGTTACCCTTGGCGGCTACTTTATGCGACCAGAAAGCCAGGGCGAAATTCGTATTCAATCTTCAGACTATCGTCAGTCGCCATTGATCAATGCCAATTATTTAAGCAGTGAAACAGATCGACGCCATGCAATTTCCTTGCTGCGCTGGGTTCGACGCTGTGTCGCGCAGTCGCCATTGCAGGCGCTAATCGTTGATGAGACTAAGCCGGGAAAGCAATACGACTCTGATGATGAAATTATCGAGGCGTTTATGTCCTTGGGTCAAACCGCATTTCATGTTGCCGGTACTTGTCGTATGGGGAGTGACGATGCCTCGGTAGTGGATCCGCAGCTGCGAGTGCGGGGTGTTGAAGGCTTAAGGGTTGTCGATACTTCAATTATGCCTACATTGATTTCAGGTAATACCAATGCCCCCATGATGGCGATGGCTATGCGTGCAGCGGAGATAATGACTGAATAGAATAATGAGGAGGGGCTAGTGATCCTCAAGTCACCATGCCTAGAGTTCAAATGAAAAACGGCAGCGTTCCTGATAGCCCTTAATGACGATTCAGTTCATCTTTTGACTATCGATTGATAGTATCTCGGCGCTTGATTTCATAAGACAAGAAAAGCGTGTAATAATCGATAGGCTGTTAGTGGAATTGGCCGCTGGATATATACGTGACACTAATGCTATTAACTTTGGGGGCGATTATATGTCGCCCCTTTTTGGGCTTGTTACGTGCAAATTTTTGCAATCGGGACTCTAATTCAAATCCCAATTCACTTTCAGCCCATAGCTCACCGGTTTTGCTAGGTGGCGTTGCACCCCGAAGTCAGTTTGGAACAGGCCGTCGCTGTATTTTTTATCTTCTAGGTTGTTGCCAAACGCAGTCACGCGCAGATTCCACGGTTCGTACAAATAGCTGATGCGCGCATTAAGTACATGATACTCTTCTTGATAGCTGGCTTCGGTGTTTTGGGGAAGGTAGTAGAACCCGCCGTTGTAATATACATCAGTACCTATTTCAATCACGCTGTGATCAAAGAAAAAGGACTTGTTTAAACCCAATGCCGCGGTCCATTCTGGGGTGCGAGGTATGACATGGCCGGTGTAATCGCCATCTTCAAATACCATTCCAGTGTCTTCGTCATAGCCTCTGGCATTGGTGTAATCTGTGAATTGACCATTTAAATACGCGCCGCTCAGGGTCAAGATAAGGTCGTTGATCAGGGTCGGAAGTAATTGGGCGGTTGCGTCAAAATCGAAGCCGTCTACTTCTGAGCCGCCAGCATTTTCAAAGCTGACTGCGCCACCTTGAAAGGTTGAGACAAACTGAACCTGCTGATTCACCTGCTCGTACTGAAATGCGGCTACGTTGAGTCGCAATAAGCCGTCGAGCCATTCACTTTTAATGCCGATTTCGTAGGCCGTGAGCTCCTCTGGCTGCACGTAGTCTGGTTCGTCATAGAGTGTCACCACGTTGTAGGTTCCGCTCTTGAGTGCTTCTTGGTAGCTTAGGTATAGCAGAAATTCACGGTCATTGAATGGATGAATATTTAGCGACACCTTGGGCTTGAAGCTGTAGGTTGTGTCGTTGCGTCCGTCAGAGTAATCGGCAAGAGTATACCCACCGCCATCAAGGGTCTGGAATTCAGAACCAGATTTAATGACCTGTCGGAATTCGTCTTGATACCGTGCCCCCAAGGTCAAGCTGGCCCATTCGTTAAGCTCAGCTGTTACTTGGAAGAAGCTGGCAATAGATTCAGTGCCAATCAGTGAGTGCAGTGCCATATTGCCATTTGGCGTAACGTTGGTCGACCCGACGGCACCTAGCAATGGCGCTAAGAATTCACTTGGCAGTGTCACGCCTGCCAGAGTGCCACTGGCTAAGTCTAGGTCCAGCATTTGTAAAATCACGGGATCATAGCCTTGTGTGCTTTCAAAATAGTAAGCGCCAACAATCCATGACAACCAGTCACTTCCCCAGCTATCGTTATTGGATAAAATTTGTAGTTCGGCAGTGCTTACATCGGCGAGCTGGTTTTCTGCAATGAAGGAGATTATTGGTCGTGAGGTGCCGTCAAAGTCGGTGGCGTAGCTGATGTCAATGTGCTGTTCACTCGCCAATAATTTTACGTCAAATGGCCTCAGCGCCCATTCTAGACTGGCGTAATATACCTCATTTTCAAGCTCTTGATCGACAGGTGCGTCCAGCTCCACGTAGTAGCCATCTTCGGTGGGAAGTACAGCACCATAGGCGCCACTCGGCTCAACGTTGGGGGTAAGCAGCGAACCCGGCCCTGAGCCACTGTAAGTGAATCCCGCTAAGTTTAGCTGGAGGGTATCGCTAATATCAAAGCGTAGTTTTACGCGAATGCCATCAGATTCATCGTCGCCTATTGGTTTGCCGTTATCAATTGAACCATCATAGTAGGGTTCGCTTCTGTTTTTAAAGGCCGACACGCTTCCAGCAAGCTTGTCAGTAAAAGGGTAGCTTCCATAAAATCGGGCGCTTTGTGTATTGTAGCTTTCATAGGCGAATTGAATGGATGCCTCAGGTTCTTGGCCGGGACTCTTTGAGTGAATGTTGATGGCGCCGCCGACCGCATTGCGGCCAAACAGGGTTCCTTGGGGGCCTTTCAATACTTCGATACTCTCTATTGCGCCAAAGGATTGCGCTAAACCTTGCGCAAAAGGAAAGTACACATTGTCGATATACAGGGCAACACTGGGATCGGCCATCAGGTAGGCGTCAGAACCCACGCCGCGCAAATAGATAATCGATGCGCCCTGAGTGGTGGTGTAGGTCAAGCCGGGTGTGACTCGTTGTAAATCTTGGGGATTGCTTACCCCTAAGGCATCGAGAGTATCTGAATTGAAAGCGGTAACCGATATCGGAACATCTTGGTTGTTTTCTGAGCGCTTTTGGGCGGTTACTAGAACTTCTTCTAGCATTCTGCTTTTGCGGAGGTCCGGGTTTTCCTGGGCCGATGACGGTGTCGCCGCGGTGCTGGTTAGTAGCGCCATTAACAACGCGGTCGACACAGCACCATCGTTACGTGGCGACGTGTACTCAGTTTTTTTAGAGAGTTTTCGCATCGTTGTTTAAGCTCCTAAAGCGATAGCCCCTTGATTGGGGGTGTCCATGCTGTATTTTGGGTATTACAATGACATACCGCCGTCAACAATAATGGTTTGGCCGGTGATATAGCTTGATTCTGGCGAGGAAAAAAATGCGACTGTGTTTGCGATTTCTTCCCCTTTACCAAAGCGTTTTAGTGGCACTCGCTTTCGTTGCTTTTCCCAAACCTCCGGCGAGTATAACGTTTCCATAAACTCAGAACCGAGCCCGGCATCGATAATACCTGGTGCGACGGAATTCGCGCGGATGCCGTTTTTACCTTCTTCGCGGGCAATTGCGCGGCATAATATCTCTATCCCTGCTTTTGGTACTGCAGATAGGGCATCTCCGGGCGGGAAATGGTAGGGAGCAAAGGACACTACACTCACCAAACTTCCTGAACGCTGTTGCCGGAATATAGGTAGAATCGCCTTAACTACGCGCGTGAATCCCTTTAGTTCCACTTCAAATACTTCTTCCCATTGCTCACTTTCAATGTCAGCCACGAACGGTTGTTCTATACGAGCGCCGCTAGCAAATACGACTGTGCCGATCTCCGGGCTAAGCTCTTGGGCGAGTGTAATACTGTTAACAATGGACTCGGTGTTGCGCATGTCAACTGCGGAATAAGCGCAATTTGTGATTGTTGAAAGTTCTATTTTTAATGCTTCGGCTTTGTCTGCGTTGTTGTGATAAGTAAAAAATACATTATCCCAATCACTGGCTAGACGATGGCAGATTGCGCTGCCGAGCCCGCCGCTGCCGCCAAAGACTAAGGCCGTGCCGGAATTTTTAGGTGTTGGAGTCATGGTTGTGCCTTTGGCTTCTGTTGATTTGTTTCTTGGGATGCTCGGCGTTGCTGGAGAAATCGAATAACGGCCCTGCCGAATACGTCGTTTTGGTCTCCAGCCACCATGTGGCGTGCGTTTTTTACATCAATATATTCCGCGTGGGGCATTAGCATACGGATATGGTCTATATCGGCGTCACGTATCAATTCACTTTCGGCGCCCCGAACGAGTAGCGTTGGTAGTCGGGATCCCGCGGCCGCAGCGTCATATCGCTTCTGTGATATCTCAGGAAAGGCGTCAAGGGTGTCAAACAGCTTAGGATCCCAGTGCCAGAAATATCGGTTATTCCGCTGGACTAAATTTCGCTCTAAGCCCTTAAGTGATGACGGCTTGGGGCGGTGGGGAAGGTACCGTGCGACGCTCTCTGCAGCTTCTTCGAGCGATGCAAAGCCGTCGTGATTTGTTGCCATAAAGTCGGTGATTTTAGACATGCCGTCAGGATTTACTGTATTGGCAATATCGACAAGAATTAATGAAGAAAATTGATGGTCTTCTAGTAAGCCTACGGTTGCGAGGCTGATATGGCCTCCTAGCGAGGCACCAATAAGTGTGGGTGGTTGCGATAGAATTTCCATTAAACACTGTAAATCAGCGCTTAGGGTGTCAAGACAGTAGTCACCGTCGGCGGACCAATCGCTGTCACCGTGGCCACGGATATCCGGTGCCAATACCTGAAAACCTTCAAGTACTAATTGTTGTGCGGTGGCGCGCCAAGCATGACGAGTTTGGCCTGCGCCGTGCAATAAAATGACCGGGGGTTGCTCTGCCGATCCGCCTTTACTAACGGCGAGGCGGCAGCCCCCAGCGCCACTGAAGTAACTAGTTTTTAGTAACTCAGTGCGCGACATTTTATTTTAGTTACCTTCTGGCTTATGGTGCCACTGGCCGTCACTGTGACTTTCGTAGGGGCTAGCAACTTCGATCAAGCAGCCATGAGTACTTTTAGGTGATACCCAGCCCCATTTTTGCCAGGTCATATCTGGGTCGTTGAAAGTCTTGCCGTCTGACATTAGCTTGATGCCTTGCTCGGAAAGTTTGGCGAGAGAGCCAGGTACATCCGGAGTTGTAAAGCACAGGTGGTGGACATGCTCGCCCACTTTTTCTAGGCGATCACCCATTGGCGTACCCGGCGATGGCTCGATAAATTGAATCTCACAGCCGTGGTCTGACACGAATGTGGCCCAGCGCATGCCGGAGTCCGCTTCACTAGAAAACTCATCGTAACGCACCAATGGTTTTTCAAGCTGCTTTGGATCAAGTACGCCGAGAATTTTTGTCCAATCTTCAATGGCAACGTCTAAGTCTTTTACTACCATACATACGTGGGAAAACGGTCCGCTTGGCATAACAATCTCTCCTAGTACTCTTTTTAAGGGTTGGGAATAAATACAGTGGCAGTGCCACTGATGACGAAACTTCTTGCGTCGGCGTTGAGTCCGACTTCGCAGGAAACTCTAAGGCCGTCAGCGCTTGTTTCTACATTGGTAACGGTGCCAAAGGTTTCTACGGCTTCGCCACCGTATGCGTTGTCGGTAAAGCGACTGCTCATTGTGTCTATGCGGCAGCCCGGAAAGTTGGCCATTAACATATTCATCACATAGGCTACGTTTATTGGGCCTTGGTTGATTACCGCATCACCTAGCCCCTTGGCTTTGACGACCTCGACATCGAGGTGAATTGGGTTTGGGTCGCGAAGGAATGCCGCCCAGTCTTTCATGGTTTCTGTGCTGATGGGGTCAATTCTGATCGGTTTCAGCTTGCTGCCAATTGTTGGTTTCATGCCAGCTCCCTCCGCGGTAGTACCCAGCTATTGGTAGTACTGAGAACAGTGTCTCGAGTGTCTGGATCGACAAGCCGCAACTGATACTCCATCAGATCCATTACACCGAGTTTCCGGCTTTTCTTACGTAAAATGCTAAGAATTTCACCTTCAACAAGATACGCGTGATCAGTCATGATTGGGCTTGAGAAATCAACGCTGCTACCGGCCATCATTGGTCCAACTTCAACATCGAATTCACAGATTTCGCAGAGTCCCGCAACAGTTGTTCCCATGGCAACTTGGGTGGCTACGTAATAATAAATTGGATGTGCGCTGCCGTCGCTGGCTGCTTCTAATCCAAGACTTTTACATAGCGCTCGGTTTTCTTCAGCCGTAATTGTGTACGGCTGACTGCCAGATAGCGATGTGCCCGCAACATCAGGGGGGGAGGGTAATTCCACCGTAATACTCCTTTTTATAATTGGTATAAAGACGTTTGTGCGCGACCCATTAAAAGGATCTTGGTAAACCTAGGCTCTCTGCTATGGTATTGCGCACCATCTCATTGCTAATGGGTGTCATTCGAAGGATTCGATGGTCGCGCCAGTAGCGCTGCATATCGGTTTCTGCGGAATAACCCATGCCGCCGAGAATTTGTATTCCTAGGTCGGCTGCTTGCACGGCGTTTTCGGTCGCGACCATTTTCAGCATATTGGCCTGCACACCACAGTCTTTACCTTGCGCTTGTAGTGTTGCCACGTAGTACAAGAGTAACTCTGTTGTTTGTTGCCAAGTCGCTATGTCGGCGACATAGTGTTGTAGGATTTGGAATTGGCCAATAGGTTTACCAAACGCGGTGCGTTGTTTCATATAAGCAAGGGCATCTTCCAGTACGCCATCGATTGCACCGAGGCATTGTGCGCCTACCATAATACGTTCGTTGTTTAGTGTGGGTAGCATGGCATACCAGGCATTGCCTGGTTCACCTAAAACATCTGCGTCTGGTACAAATACATCTTCGTAGGTCACCGAGCACGAGCCCATTGCCCGCATGCCTAGCTTGGGTAATAAAGTTGCGGTTATGCCGGGCGACTTGGCATCGACGAAAAACATCGTTAAACCGTGATGTTTTTTCTCTACGGTTTTATCTGTGCGGGCGAGTACCAGTAGTTTGTCCGCAGCCTGAGCTGCGGTTGTCCACATTTTGGCGCCGTTTAACAGCCAGCCACCGTCTACTTTAACTGCGTAGGTCTTCATTGCGCCCAGTACGTCGGTGCCGCCATCGGGTTCCGTCATGCTAAGTGAAACCCTTAGTTTCCCTAGAGCCATAGGTTCAAGCCAACGACGCTTTTGTTCTTCTGTGCCCACGGCGCCAATTGTTTTGGCGCCACCGAAGGATGTGAGTCCCCAAACCCAAAGCAGGCCGCCGGCGGTTCTAGCAAATTCCCGGGCAAAAATCATTTGAGTTACAACATCCCCGCCAAGACCGGAATACTCCTCTGGAATGCCGATGCCAAAAAAACCCTGCTCGGCGAGCTTGTCCCATAGCGCATACGGGTAGTTTTTCTCATCAGCTTCTAGTTGGCGCATCCAATCTTTTGGAGCTTCAGTGTTCACCCAGCGACGAATGACTTCTTGGAAGCTGCGTTGTTCTTCGTTTAATTCAAAATCCATAACTAAGCACCATATGAATGAGAGGCATCCGGATCTTCCGGTGCCGCGAATTTGTTGCCCGCGGTTGGTAGGTATTGCATCAATGTCTTTGCGCGAGTAAGCATGTATTTATGCAGCAATAATTCAGCGCTTGCGCTATCGCGTGCTAGGCAGGCGTCCATTAGGGCGCGGAGTTCATTTTTTACGTTGCTGCCGCCTTGCTCCGATAGATCGCGGTAGCGCTTGGCCTGCGCGTGGAGAATATTGTGCATATTAGAAAGCCAAGGGTTGTCACAGCCGGAGATTAAAACCTCTTGAAATTGTTCATGGGCATTTGCGAATGCAGTACTGAATCGTTGCGGCGTGCGTTCATCGAACTCTGGTGTATTTTCAAGGCGATGAAATGCGGCAACGATGCGTGACTCCCAGTCTAGATCGCCGACTTTTAACGAGCGACGTAAACAAAGACAATCTATTTCTGCTCGTGCTGTGGTGAGGTGCCAAAGATCTGCAGCCGAAACTGCAGGGACCCTAAACCCTCGCTGAGCTAGGGATTCGACAAGGCCTTCTGATGTTAGTCTTGACAGCGCCTCACGTACAGCACCCTGGCTTACGTCCATGTGCTGACACAGCTCGGTAATTCCCAATCTTTGACCCGGCTCAAATCGGCAGGCAAGTAGTTCACTCCGAAGCTGTTCGTAAGCTATTTGCGTACGGCTGACCATAATCACCTTTGTCAATGTCTGAAATATCTAGCTCAGGGTAATGCGCTATTGTATTTATTACAAGCAAAAATATATTTAAGTGTTTAATATATACCATCAATCTGCTATTTTGGCAATTATGTGATTTTTGTCGCGATTTTCGCTTTTGGCTTAATGAGAGGGGGGGATATGCAGGACTATATTTTAATTGTATACAGCAATGCTGCAGACGGTCGACATGAGGAGTTCAATGCTTGGTATAACAATGTGCATTTACCTGACGTACTTGCATTGCCTCATTTTACTTCCGCGCGGCGCTTTAAATTAATCGATTTCAAACTAGATGAAGAGGCTCCGAATCCGACGCACCAGTATGTTGCTTACTATCATCTAAGTTGCGACGATCCAAATGCGGCCTTAAGCGATCTCCGCGATCGTGTCTTGACCGGTAAAATACTGATGTCAGAGACTATGGGGCCGGACTTCCAAGCGGTAGCGTACCAAGCAGTGTCCGAGAATATGTTAGCGGGTTGCTAATAAAGGGTTGGGTTCTGCGCCGATTAAAATTTAATAACTCACGGTTGCGAGAAAGATGGACGACATGAGCGCTGGGGAAAAGAGCAGAATAGCCGTCATTACGGGCGCCAGCGCTGGGGTGGGCTTAGCGGTAGCCTGCGAGCTGGCGCGTCAAGGCTGGCGCATCATCGGTCTAGGTCGCGACATAAATCGGGCTGCACAAGCACGGAGCACGATTGCAGCTGTGTCGGGTGGCGCAGTGGTGGATATGGTGCAAGCTGATTTATCTGTGATGGCTGAGGTCACGCGGGCCGCGCGGGAAATCACTGCAATGACGACTCGGGTTGATTTGCTCATTAATAATGCCGGCGGCATTCCCGCTTCTCGTCAAGTGACAGTTGACGGGCTTGAGCATACTTTTGCTGCGAATCATTTGGGTCCGTTTTTACTTACTCGTGAGCTGTTACCCCTGCTGCGGGCGGCGGGGCGCGGAGCGCAGATCATTAATGTTGCCTCTGTCGCGCATCGCTTTGTCAAAGACATGTTGTGGGATGATCTTCAGGGCGAGCAGAATTTTAACTTCGGTGACGCGTATGCTCAATCTAAACTTGCCAATATATTGTTTACGCGGGCGCTAGCTAAACGTCTTGACGATGATGGTGTTCGAGTTAATGCAGTGCATCCGGGTTTAATTCATTCAAATTTCTGGACCCATGGGAATTTGCTGATAAAAACAGTGTACCGGCTCGCACGGCCTTTCTCGCTCACCCCGGCGCAGGGTGCAGACACTATTCTATGGCTCGCGAATAATGCGAGCAGTGGGACCGCCGGTTATTTTGTAAAACGCAAAATAGCTCCGCTGACACCTGCTGCGGAAAGCGATCAGGGTGCTGAACGGCTCTGGGCTGTCAGCGAAGCGCTAATTGCGGAAATAACAGTATGAGCTGAGCAGCTCCTAAGCTGCTTGTGTTTACGCCCCAAAAGGTGGGAAGCCTAAAGCCGCGTAAGTTATAAATTTATTAAGAGAAATACAAAATGAAGATGACACTCGAAGAGCGCGTTCAAGTGCTTGAAGATCGCGAGGCTATCGTTCAGTTGAAGGCCCGCTATGTTAATTATAACGATGGCGGTTGGGATGGCCCGACCCACACAGACCCGCAAGCGGTTGCTGATATGTTCGTTGAAGATGGCGTTTGGGATGGCCGTCCAAACTCTGGGTATGCAGAGGGACGGGCTGAGATTAAAGCACTGTTTGAGACGTTTGGGGCCGTGCCTTTTATTATTCATTACGTCACTAACCCACTTATAGAGGTGAATGGTGATACTGCCAAGGGTCACTGGCATGCCTTGGTAACAATGACGGTGCCGGGCGATCAGGCGCTTTGGACGCTTGGGATGTATCGTGAAGAATATGTACGCACCGCCGACGGCTGGAAGTTTAAGTCGCTACGATTTGAGACCGCTGCCACAGCGCCCTATGAGCTCGGCTGGGCTAAGGTGCAGCACAGCTATAGCGATGATCCCTTTAAGTCGGGAAAATTTTAGTTATTTATTAATGCACAAGTATCGGGCTTAGTGTTCTGTTGGCGAGGAAATTGTTATTTAGTTTGGCAAAATACCTTAGGCTAACTTTATATGGAATATTAATTGGGGCTGTATGAAAACGATTGTATTTGGCGCGAGCGGTTACTTGGGTAGCCACGTTGCGGAGCAGTTATGCCTTGCCGGGCACGAAGTGACCTGCATCGTTAGGATTAATAGTAATACGACTTTCCTGGAGTCATTGCCAGTCGCTATCGTTCGTAGTGATTTTTGCAATACAGCTGATTTTGCAAAGTTAATTGACACAGATACAGTCGTACTAAATTGTTTGGCAGAAACGCGCATGCACCTTAGTGACGACGAGAGGCGTGTGGTTGAGTGCCAATTAACATCATCGCTATTTTCCGTCGCGGCTAAAGTAGGTGCTAAGCGCTTTGTGCAATTAAGCACGGTAATGGCTTACGGGTTTGAGCGGCCTGAGTATGCGATTGATGAAGCGTATCCTGTTAAACCAAAATACAGTTATAGCCGTATTGCATGTGAGCGTGAGCAATCCTTAATAGACCTTCATCAGTCAGGCGGGACCGAGCTTTTAATATTGCGGCCCTCAAATACTTTTGGTAAACGTGATAGTTCGGCGCTGCCAATATTCCTAGCAAGCCATGAGAAAGGGATATTTTCCGCTATTGGCGGTGGCAATTGGAAGTTCTCGTGTATGGATGCGCGCGATACTGGGCGAGCAATGGTTCACTTGGTTGACCTAGCAATTAAATTGGAAAAACCGGAGCTCTTTCTTGTGAAGGGATACGATACGACTTGGCTAGAGCTTAAGTCGGCGCTCGATGAAATTCTCGAGCGCAGAACCAAGTTGTTCAGTTTTCCTAAGCCACTGGCTAAGTTGATTGGCAGCTTTATGGAGTTGGCTTACCCCTTTGGCGGGAATCCGCCACTAACGCGTTTTAATGTTGATTTGCTTAGTACCCACACGCTATTCAACGATGAAAAAATTCGTGCCACCGGATTTAGGGCCAAGTATGATTTGATGGAGACCTTACAAAACGCTTTGGGTAAATAGTCTAATTTTAGCGATGAATTGGTGGTGTAATCTTGATTGAAGAGTTCGATGGTGAATTACCGGCAATAGATAGCGAATGCTTTGTGCATTTACAGGCGACAGTAACCGGAAATGTTAGCGTTGCAGGTCCGAGCTTAATCATGGCCGGGGCTCGGGTAATTGGTGATTATGGTCGGGTTGGTATCGCTGCTGGGTGCACTATTGAAGAGAACTGTGTGTTGCATGCCGGCAGTTACGATGTGTGGGCGGCTGGCGGTAAGGGTGAGCTCGAATTACAAGAAGGGGTCGTGGTTGGGCATGGCGCGGTTATTCACGCGCTCGTTGTCGGGCGTGGAACCTTAATTGGGATGAATGCCACCATTCTTGAAAACGTTGTTATCGGCGAGGGCTGCATTATTGCTGCAGGCGCGGTGATTTTAGAGGGGGCTAGTATTCCAGATGGTTCCTTTGTGGCTGGGGTGCCGGCTGTAGTGAAAGGCCCAGTTTCGGGAGCGCAAAGTCGATGGGTGAGCCGATCAATAGCAGATATTTTCCGCGATATAGAACAGAAAATTCATATTCTCCGCAAAGGTACAAAGCTTCGCGATAATAAATTCACACCCCGAGATTAGCAGCGGCTCAGTATTAAATTTGCGAGCTGATCCGGTTCGCTAATCATCGCGTCGTGACAGGTATTTAGTTCGAATATCTTGTCTACGCCCCCTAAATTTTTTATAAATTTCCGTTGTAGGCTGGGTCGCACTGCTCGATCTTGCATAGTAATAATCCAGTCCATTGGGACTTTGGGGAAATTAGATCGGTCTATTCGCTCTTTCGTTACCATCGTGCTTTCGGCGCGGAGATCGTTGAAAACTAAGTTTTTTTGCTGTTTAGTCATGCCGTTGGCAAATACCCACGAAGCTAATATGCGTGGGAAGGGCGGGCTAACAGCGGTGATTTTCGCTGCTACTTTGGCAACTATGCTCATGGGGGGGTGTAGGGTGTCCAATACGCGCTGGCCGTTGGGGGGAATACAGCAAGCAAGGAATATGATCTTGCTAACGAGCGCCTTGCCGAGTTTTTCGGTTACGCCAGGTATGGTTATGCCAGCCATTGAGTGCCCGATAAGGATGACTCGTTGAGGTGACGTCGCGAGAATTTGTGATGTTACGTCATTAACGCATTGGGCGATGCTTAGCGTTGCCAGGTCGCCGGGATTGTCGCCATGGCCTGGTAAATTTACCGCAAGTATATTGGCTGATGGATTATACTTTCTTATTGCATCAATGGTTGGCTGCCAGCATGATTTAGAATGTTGGCCGCCGTGAATGAACACTAATGTGGGTTCTGCCAACGCCTTAGTCCTCATATAATATAGATTTATTCACAAATTTAATTGGCTGGTGCTGATTTTTTTGTAATGGACTAAGACGAAAAAGTCCGGCAGCTACACCGTCTTAGGTTTGACTGGGAATAGTAACTGCCGGCAAAGCTTTTAATTACTGTAGGGCTTTTTTTACAGCCGGATTCATTTTTAGTGCGCGAGCGAATACTTTGTTTGTGAGTGAGGGTAAGACCTTGTGCATATTCGTTAACACAAACGCATCCAAGCCAATTGTAAATTGCGCGGGGCGATTTTTTAGCGCTGCGATGATTTTTTTCGCCGCGTAGTCTGGTGTGATGCCTGCCGTGCTCTTCTCAAGTGCACTAATTAGGTCCTTGCTGGACTCTCGATTTTCCTCGTTGTAGGCGGCATTTTGAACAATCTTTGTTTGCATAGTACCGGGGCAGGCCAGGAGAACGTCGATGCCTTCCTCTTTAAGTTCAAATGCTAGAGTCTGGGTAAGTAGCGCGACAGCCGCCTTGCTGGCGCAGTAAAACGCTTGCCCGGGTGTCGGAATGAGCGCACCCATGCTTGCCACGTTAATAAGTGCAGGTTTATCACCTTTTTTCAGTAAGGGGACGGCCTCTTTTGTCATATAGGTCGTTCCCCAAAAATTAACAGACATCACTCGCTCAACTGTGGCATAGTCGATTTTCTCGACACGTGAGAATGGATGAATAATACCGGCATTATTGATGAGAAGGTCAAGGCGACCGTATTTTTCATTGATGACGCTCATCAAATTTTTAACGTCATCTAAAGAAGCGATGTTTGATTGCACGACAAATATTTCTTTGCCTTTATCTTTGAATTCGGCATGAAGATCATCTAAGCCTTGCTGATTGTAGTCGGCGCCGACGACGGTGTAGCCTTGGTCGGCTAGGCGAAGTACGAGGGCTTTACCGAGCCCTGAGGCGGCGCCGGTGACCAGCGCAATTTTACCCTGATTACTATTTTTCATGATCATTGGCTCGTAATTACTGGGCGCGGAAAATGCCGCGCGCTATTTTTGGTTTATTAGTTAATAAGCGCTGCCTAGCACAATGTCTTCGTCAATATCGAGCAGGTGGCTACCATGTAGCTCAAAGTTTACCAGCGGGTGGTGGGCAATATGGCGAGCACCCATGTTCAAGTCGCGCCAGTAGCGTTGGAGTGGTTGCTCTTTATTGAAGGCGGAGGAGCCTGCCAAAAACATTAGCCGATCTACCGCCTGTGTTAATAATTCAACCGCTAGTGCACCTTCTGCTTTTAACTCGGACCGCTTTTTGGCCGCTACAGGCTGGCGCGAAAGGGCTGCGGTATCAATTGCATCGGTACCCCGTTCCATAATCATTCTCGCCGTTCGGATTTTAGCGGAGCATTCTCCTAGCTCGCGACGGAAGGATTGCGAATCTCGCGCCGTTTTGTAAACGGTGGTGGGAATGGGCTTGGCTGCCGCAATATCGCATACAAATTCCAGTGCGGCTTCTGCGGCGCCGACGAGTAAGCCTAGGGATGTCACTCGCAGCAATGTTACCGCTGGCCACTCGTCCGCTGGCGCACCGGTATGAACTTTGCCGTCTTCTTTGTGGCCGAACGGCTTCTCTAGCTTCACCATCATATGCTCTGGGACAAACACATCTTTAGCAACAACAGAGTCAGATGAGGTTGCCTGCATGCCGGTTACGAACCAGGTGTCTTTAATGCTGAGTTCAGACATCTTCATGTACACAAAATTGCCTGGAGTCCATGAGCCGTCATCGTTTTCTCGTAACACACCCATCTGTGCCCAATCTGACTGCCTCGATCCCGAAGAGTACTTCCATTCGCCGTTCACAATGTAGCCGCCATCAACTTTCTTGGCCTTGCCAGGCGGCGCAAAAACGCCGCAGGCCTTAATCGGGCCGTTTGCGAATAAGGTCTCCTGTATGGCGTCCGACGACAGCGAACAAATCCAGGAAGTACCATTTACAATTTGTAAAACCCATGCGGCGGATGGATCGCCTTTGGATATTTCTGCCAGTATTTGCGACATTGCAGTGGCTGATAAGCCGAGACCACCGAGTCGACGTGGTATGAGTAGGTCAAACAAACGCTCCTCATTTAGGGCGTCGAAAACCTCCTTTGTCATGAAGCGTTGAGCTTCTGCTTCGTCGGCTTTTTCCATAAGGAGTGGACGGAGCGCCTTAGCTTTTTCGAGCAGGGCGGCGCCCAACTCCTCGTCAAAGGTCCAGTCGAGCGCGTTGCTGGCGTCACGATTTTGTTTTATTGATTGTGAGGTGCTCATTTTGTGTTCTCACTTATAGCTGTTTGTTGTCAACAGAGTTCGGGCTTTTGACGCGACTCCGCTACGACTCGACTTCAATTAGGTTTATCACGCTGGCAGGGCAGGCCATTGCTCCCTCGCGGGCTTGTTCTTCGAGCTCCTTGGGGATCATTTCGTCTTCGACATAAACGAAGCCAATTTCATCCAATTTGTAAATTTCCGGGCATATTTCATTGCAAACGCCGTATGCACAGCAAGCGCCTTTTGCAATATCTACTTTGAGTCGCGTGGCCATAATGGGTTGTCTCCGCTGCCAATCTTGTGGATTTATCTGTTATCGCACTGGGTGGTGTATCAAAATCAAGTGTATATATTGAACATTATAAGTTCATTTTGTGCAATACTTGGCTTGCCTTTATTCAGCGCATTCTGAAACTTTAGGTTTACAGGAACTAATGCCGCGTTCGAAAAAGTGTGGTTTCGAAATTAATTAGCTGACGAAAGATAGGTGAACTGGCGATTTGTGGGCGTTATCGTTGCTGCATACTAGGCGTGCAGGACCAAGCTGTGCAATTTCATCGCATGACGGAGATATATTGTGGATTTCGCATTATCTGAAGAGCAGCAAATGTTTAGGGATATCGCCCGGAAGTGGGTAGATAAAGAGGCCCCTAAGAGTTGGGCACGTGAATTGGAGATGGATGAACATAACTATCCCTTTGAATTATGGGATAAATTTACTGAAGCTGGGTTCCATGGTATAGGGATTGACGAAAAGTACGACGGCCAAGGCGGTGACGTTATTACCCAGATGATTTTAGCCCGCGAACTCGCGCGGAGTCTGGGCGGACTGGCGTGGATATGGGGTATCACCTCATTCGCCGGAACCAAGTCTATTGGTGTGTATGGCTCCGAGGCCCAAAAGGCTAAATATTTGCCGCAAATTGCGACGGGTAATCTTCGAGCGGCAATTGCATTTACTGAGCCAGGTGGCGGTACTGACGTTTTGGGTGCGTTGCAGACTAATGGCAAGAAAGTTGATGGTGGCTGGCTTTTAAATGGCGAAAAAATATGGAGCTCATCTGCCCACGTTGCCGACTATTTATTAGTTTTGGCGCGGACAGATAAAAATGTTGAGAAGCGCCACCAAGGGGTGAGCTTGTTTTGGGTGCCCGCCAAACAAGCTGGTATCAAGATTACGCCGCTCCCGAAACTTGGCATGCGATCAATGGGCTCTTGTACTGTCCATTTTGAAGATGTATTTGTGCCAGATGATGAGGTTCTCGGTGAACCACATAATGCGTGGTATACCCTGCTGCCGACGCTCAATAATGAGCGGATTATGGTGTCGGCTTTTTGTTTGGGCTGCATGGACGGGATATTAGAAGACGCTCTGGAGTACATGCACCAGCGTAAGGCATTTGGGAAAACAATCGGTCAGTTTCAATCCTTGCAGCACTATGTTGCGGATATTGCGACATGGAAACATAGCACAGAGCTAATGCTAAACCATGCGGCGTGGCTGCAGACTTCAGGCGAACCCTGTCATATAGAATCAAGTATGGTGAAATTGATGGCGTCGGATTATGCCAATCGCGCCGCCGACCTAGGAATACAAATATTGGGCGGCATGGGCTACTCAGCTGAAACGGACATGCAGCGTTATTGGCGCGACACGCGCTTGTGGCGGATTGGCCCGATCACCAATGAAATGTGCAAGAACGGTATTGCGGAAGGTTTGGGCCTGCCTCGATCCTTTTAACCCTGATGGTAACGGAGATAATTTGATGAAAGCCTTAGTTTTGAATGCGGCAGATGGTCCGAAGAGCGCAAAAATTGAGCAGCGTGATATTCCATTGCCGGCTGCTGGTGAGGTTCGTGTCGCGGTAAAAGCGGCTTCACTTAACCACCGAGAATTGTTTATCAGTCGGGGCATGTATCCCGGTATGAGCTTGCCAGCTATTCTTGGTGCTGATGGCGCAGGTGTGATCGAAGCCGTCGGTGAGGGGGTTGATGCCGCAAGAATTGGTGAAGAGGTGGTGTTATATCCGGCTGCGGATTGGGGCGATGATGAGCGCTTTCCTTCGTCGAAGTTCGGACTTTTGGGCATGCCGCACCCTGGTACTTTAGCTGAATATATTTGCGTTTCAGCAGGCAGCGCCGTGGCCAAGCCCGAATGTTTGACATTTGGCGAGGCCGCTTGCTTACCGGTTGCTGCCTTGACTGCATGGCGAGCATTAACTGTCAAAGCCAATGTCGCTAAAGGTGAGACCGTTTTAGTCACCGGTATCGGTGGCGGCGTGGCGGTGTGGGCGCTGAAGTTTGCTAACGCATTAGGCGCAACTGTATATGTGACCAGCGGCAGTGATGAGAAGATTGCGCAAGCAGTAGCGCTCGGCGCCGCAGGAGGTATCAATTATCGCGAAGAAAAATGGGGCAAGGCTTTAGCTAAGCTCACTGGCGGTATTGATGTTGTCATCGATGGCGCGCCAGGCGGTGGGATTGGTCAATATGTTCGCAGCTTGAATATGGGTGCGCGTGCAGTAATTTATGGGTCAACTGGCAAGCCCGATTTCAATGTTATGGCCCCAGAATTGTTTTTACGTCACGCCAGTATTATTGGCACGGCGATGGGGACGGTAGACGATTTTCGTGAAATGTTGATTTTTGTTCAGGAAAATAAGCTGAAACCGGTTATAGAAAAAATATTCACTTTGGATGACGCTGGTGAGGCGCTAAGTTACCTTGAAGGGAATCATCAGATGGGTAAGGTGGTTGTAAACATTTCTGAGTAAAAGTACGTAGTTTAAAAGAGATAAGTCATGAATAAATTATTTGATATAAGCGGAAAAATTGCGCTTGTGACCGGCGGCGCCCAGGGTTTGGGGCGAATGATTGCCGAGGGCTTAGTCGATGCTGGGGTAAGAGTCTACATCACCTCACGTAAGGCTGATGTATGTGAGTTGGCTGCCAGTGAAATGTCTGAGCGTGGCCAGTGCATTGGCATCGCTGCAGATCTTAGTTCGCCAGAGGCGGCAATAGCGCTGGCCAATGAGATTAAGGCGCGGGAGTCTCAGCTCGATATCATTATCAATAATGCTGGTAAAACGTGGGGCGCTCCGCTGGACGAGTTTCCGGATAAGGCGTGGGCTTCAGTGATGGCTGTTAATGTTCAGGGGCCGTTTACCCTTGTTCGTGAATTGTTGCCGCTATTGGAAAAATCCGGCGCTAAAGACGTTGTTGATCCCGCTAGAGTAATGAACATAGGATCCTTGGCGGGCAAGAAAGTTGAGCGTCTAGATGCCTATTCTTATGTGGCGAGTAAAGCTGCAATACACCATTTGTCTAAAGAGATGGCCGCGGTTCTTGCTGAGCGGAATATTGCCGTAAATACCATCGTTCCTGGCTATTTTCCGACAAAAATGACTGCCCATATACGCGGTGATGACGAGGAGAGCCAGAAGCTTGCGACACGCATCCCATTGGGGCGTATGGGTGCGGCGGAAGATATTGTCGGCCTATGTATATTTTTGTCCTCGCGCGCTGGTGCCTATATCACCGGTGGGGAATTGGTGTTGGATGGCGGAATCGCTGGTTGTGAATAGGGAGAGTCAATCATGAGAGCAATTATCACGGGCGCCGCTGGCGGTATCGGCTTTGCGGCCGCCGAAAAGCTTCGTCAGTTGGCCGTGGCCAAAAACGAAAAATGTCAATTGATGCTAGTTGATATTAATGCCGAAGCACTGAGTGATGCCGCATCTAAGCTGGCTGCTCTCGGCGCTGAAGTATTGAGTTTTGTCGGCGATTTATCTGACCCACTAGTGCCGCAACAGATCGTCGACGCGACTAAAAAAGCGTTTCACGGTATTGATGCATTAATAAGTAATGCCGGTATTATTGGTCGCGCCTTTTTGGCTGACCTGACTGTAGAGCAGTTTGACCAGACTTTTGCAATTAATACTCGTGCAACTTGGCTGTTGGCTAAAGCCGCGTACCCATTGTTGAAAGAATCTCGCGGCGCCATTGTGGCGACAGCCTCAATTTCGGGGGTTCACCCAACGCCGCCATTAGGGATGTACAGTCCTTCTAAGGCGGCTTTGCTGATGCTTATGCGGCAGTTGTCAGTGGAATGGGGGCCAGATGGTATTCGGTGTAATTGTGTTTCTCCAGGTTCTACACATACCAATATGACCGACGCGCGCTATTCAGATCCTGTGTTGCGTGAAGAGGCTCGCAAGAAAAACCCTTTGCATATGGTTGCTCAGGCGGAACATCAGGCATCAGTCATAGCATTTTTAGTTAGCCAGGATGCCGCTTATGTAAATGGGGAAAATATTGTTGTCGATGGTGGCCTCCAAAATATGTTGATGCCTGCATCGGGTATGGGCGATCCCTGGAGTCGCTAGATATACTAATGGTAGGTGATGGGCGTGTGGTGCTTTAGAAAAGCCACAAGCCCTTAGCCGTACTGAAAGAACACTATTCTTATTTTCTATAAAGTAAACGGAACTGTTGCGGACTGATCCCCATGGAGGATCGAAATGATTTACAAAAAGCCGCGCTACTGTCAAAACCGCAGAGATAGGCAATTTCTTTTACTAATAGTGCCGGGTTTGCTAATAAATCTCTCGCACGGTTTATCCGCTCGCGCTTGAATACATCGGCGATACTTTCCCCCGCAGTCTGCCTAAACAAGCGATTAAAGTGTCTTGTACTCACCCCCTGTTCGCTGGCGAGATCCGCTATTGTTGGAGCACATCGTTGCTCGCGAATTCGAGTGACGATGTTTCGAAGCTCAGTATGACTGAGCTGCTCTCCGCGCATTCTTTGTGAGGGAGTGTCTAATATATCAATAAATTGATTTCGCCATTCGCTTAAAATAGCGCCACCTAAAGCGTCTAGCAGTACTTCACTAACCAAACCTGGGTCTTCAACTTCTTGCTGAGCGCGAGTGAGTAAGTTTAAAAGTTGGGAATTTCTAATGTCGTGGGTTTTTGAAAGATGATTTTTTTTAATATTAATATCGAATCCTGCTGCGTCAGTTGTATCAAAGGCGCAAAGTAAGACCGTTTGCCTATCGTCGTACCAGCGGCAGTGAAACTCGTCGCCGCTAGGGTGGTAGCGCACACTGCCGAGATCAGACCAAGTATCTTTGTGTTGTCGGCTATAGCGGCCGACAGCACGAATTTGGGTCAGTTCGAGATAGCTCGACGGTGGTACTAGGCTGGCCTCGTGAATTTCGCGCCAGTCGTAGTTGCGCAGTTCAAACAGCGCCGATGATGTGTGCGCGCGGCCTGCAATGGTACAGTAATCCGTCGGTGGCAACTGGGCTCGAGCGCGTGGCGGTGGATGTCTGGCCGGAATACTGACGGGGTAGGGGGTCATGGTGCTGAATGCATTTCCCAAATATTTGATTGAAAAATTACTGATAGACAGTGCCCGCTTTACGCATCAAAGCTACCACAAATTGCTTATGTTCGCCAGTTATCACTGTCGCAAAATTAATCAATTTGCTGTGTCAATCGGTGTGAAATACTGTTTCAAACAGGCTGATAGCAAACTGATAAATATGGATATGCCACCGAAGACATTGGTAGTCTGGTCGAGACACGAAGCCGGTTTCAGCATTGCCTAAATAGCTTCGCACAGTATGATAAATAACATATAAAGCACTATCGATACGATGTGATGCTTGGAATGTTAAATTATTATATGGAGTGTGTATTGGCATGATAAATAAAGAAAAGAATAGACCGTTGGCAATTGCCGAGCAATCGCTACCTAGGGCCGATGACTTGCTAGCCCAATACCCCATGTCAGATCACCTAATTAACAATTTGCGTCCAGGTTTAGCTGAACTTTTAAAAGACCTTGCATCACGAAAAGATATAAATTCGAATGGCGTGCAGCGCAATTTGCATAATATTCATGATGATTTAGCCCGGCTTAAAGCGATTTATGATGATCGTGTACGTTACCCAGAAATCGCGAATGTTGAGATTAAGCAGCCGCTGTTTATATTGGGACTTCCGCGTTGCGGTACCAGTCTTCTTCACGCCTTAATGGAAAGTGATCCCTCTGTGCGAGCGCCTTTGCAATGGGAGGTCGCTTACCCGTCACCACCGCCTGAGACGGTGAAATCGAAAACAGATCCACGTATTGCACAATACGATGCTTATTTGCGGGCGCAATTCGGTGGAGATTATACCGAGCTGATGAAAGGCCATCCGCTTGGTCCGATGATTCCGCAAGAATGCGGTTCGTTTATGACCACTTCATTTCAAAGTACAAACCCATCCATGATGACGCACCTACCCGATTACTACCGTTGGGTTTGTAATACTGATGTTAGCTTCAGGTATGAGGTTCATAAAATGTGGTTGCAGCAACTCAGCTGGCGAAATCCAGGTAAGCATTGGGTGCTTAAAATACAAGAACACATGTATAAAATGCGTGAGCTCAGGGCTGTCTACCCAGATGCACTTTTTATTCAGCCTCACCGGGATCCCGCGACGGTGATTGCATCTATCTCCCAGCTAATTCGTGTTATTCGCACACCCGCATACGATCAGATTGATTCTCATGCGCTGGGTAAGGAGCTTCTCTACCTATGGTGGGATGGGGTGAAGTGCATGATTGACTACCGTAAAGCCAACCCCAGTTTACCAATTTATGATATGCGTTTTAACGACTTGGTTTCAGCGCCGGTGAAGACGATCCGAGCTGCGTATGAATATTTTAATTGGGAGTTTACCGATGCTAGCGCCAAGGGTATTGTCGAATGGCTAAATGAAAATCCAGTCGATAAGCATGGGGCACGTTCATACAGCCTTGAAGAGTTTGGCCTTGATGAAACACTGATACACAATGTTTTTGCCGAATATTGTGAAATCTATGGTAAATACTTTTAGGGTGGAGTCTCCATGAATGCACAAGAATTGCCGGAATGGTCCGACTACATGGCCATTCTTCAAGACGCGGTACGGACGCTGGACAGCGCGCCTGATATGGGCGATCCCCAGAAAAAACAAGAGGCCCACCGGCTACTATTTTCTGTTGTGGCCAGTGGCTATCATAGCGCCTTTGCGGACCCCGATTATCCTGATTTTGTCCCCGTTGTATCCAGTGTTCTAAATAGTATTGGCGCGAACCCCGATTTTATTTATGGCTACACGCAGCTCGACGGCGACGGTACTTACCGCCTGTCGGGCTATCGAGGTAACGAGGTATTTGTGCTTATCGATTTTACAGCGGGTGGTCTCGGTGTTCTCGATAGACTTGGGCCTACTGTTGGTTTTATCGATCTGGATACCCTCAGCGTTGGTAGTGATGGTAGTTTTGAGGTGTTGTTAAGCGCCGAGCGACCTGAAAACTATCGGGGTGATTGGTTTCAGCTAAATCCCAGCACCAAAACCGCCGCGTTTCGTAAAGCTTATTATCAGTGGGGTAAAGGCAGTGAAACTCGCTTGGCTATTGAACGGCTAGATCGCTCGTTGCCCAGTAAGCGAATGGATGCTGATGAAATTGGCCGCAGGCTCATACTGCTGGTCGAATACGTTAGTCGATACACCCAATTTATCCTTGGCTATGGAGCTAAGCAGCGATCGCAGGGGCTTGTGAATCGCTTGGAACACGATGACTGGGCCGGAAAAGGCGGCGTCTCTGGACAGCACTACTACCAGGGGATTTACGACCTATTGCCGGGAGAAGTAATGATCGTTGAGACAGCCTTGCCCGATGAAGTGCGCTATTGGAATATTCAGGTTAATGACCAACTTTGGAATGCAATCGATTGGTTTACTCATCAGAGTAGTTTGAATGGCAGTCAGGCTATGATTGATGATGACGGGAAATTTAGGGCTGTGATTTCGCCGATAGATCCTGGACTCCCCAATTGGTTGGATACTGGGGGGCATTCTCAAGGTTCCGTAATGTTGCGTTGGATGGAGGCCAGTTCGGGGCCGGAACCTAAAGTGACAATCGTGAATTTCAGCGAAGTACGAAGTCATCTGCCGGACACAACGCCAGTAGTTACTGCAAAGCAGCGAAGCGAAATTTTGAGGCAGCGAAATATCTCTGCCCAGCTTCGGCGTAGATGGTAGCCTCGTGCGAATTGATATTAATAAGTCCTAAATGGCTATGAAAATTATTCTTAGTGAGAGTCAATCTCACTAGCTAATTACTAATAATAGGGAGTCCTACATGCCTAAATATTCGCTGCCCGACAGTATCGATAAATTGAGCCCAGAGCTTCTAACTATGCTTGTACAGGAGCGATACCCTGGCGCCGTGGTCGAGAGTTTTACAATACTAGATTCACTCAATTATGGCGACGGTATGGTATCGACAGCAGCTCGAGCCACATTGAATTTGCATTATCGTGAAGGGACTGGGCAGTCCTTAGCTACTCGCGTTATTTTGAAGTTGGCTTATGATTTAGCGGATTTGCCCTGGCCTCTGTATGAGAATGAAGTGCGGTTTTACAAAGACCTCCGCCCAGAATTATCACTTGAAATCCCGGAGACCTATGGTGCCGCCTACGACCATGATAGCCACCGGTTCTTGTTGTTGATTGAAGATTTGACAATAAAGGGTGCGATATTTCCCAATGCTTTGCGCGAAAATACTCTGCTGGAATTGGAAAAAATTATTTCAATGCTCGCAAATATGCACGCTAAATACTGGCAAACACCTCGCTTTTTAGAAGATCTTGCTGGCTTAGAAACACATGTGGACGGAGTGCTAAATGAATTTATGCATGGCTTTGCAGTTGATTATATTAATCATGAAATTTCTATAAATCCTTTTAAACAAGAAATAATGTCGTCATTGAATATGACGAGTGAGGAGATGCTTGCGGGTGTTAAAGCAATGCAATATCACCAAGCCACGTTGCCGCAAACGTTGCTGCATGGCGACACACATATTGGCAATACCTATATTCTTCCGGATGGTTCCACGGGTTTACTCGACTTTCAACTAGTTGTTCGTGGTTACTGTATGCACGATGTCAATTATCTTATTACCACCGCGCTCCCTATCCATATGCGTCGTCAGCATGAAAAAGCACTACTAAAGTTTTATTTGGCGGAACTGCGTTCTCACGGTGTTGTACAGCCGCCCAGTTTTGCTGACGCTTGGCAAGAGTATAAGCGCTGCTTAATATGGGGTGTTTACATTGGCTGGATGACCTGTGGCGAGGAAAACTATGGTTGGAAAATTCAAGCCGTTAACCTATTGCGGCTAGCTACTGCTTTTGTCGATCATGATACGGGAAAATTAGTCGCGCAAATTATGTAGCCGGAAAAATCTGCTAACTAAATTAGGTCCTGTATTCCTCGACGTTTTCTATATGGCTAGTGTATGGGTTTACACGGGTGAAGATGGGGTTGTCTGCCTATTGATTAAGAATTTTTGTTACTGAAAATTACTGATGGGTGAATTTTCGAGACGGTTGGTGGAGCCAGATTAATAGTAAAAGAATTTCGGAATTTTATATGATTGAGAATAAACTCACGTTTGGCGTGTGAGTTTATTCTAAAAAACGTAATTCTAGTACTGGGAGTCGGGTACGCGAACTTCTATCCCATCTAGATCATCTGAGATTTGCACTTGGCAGCTTAGCCTGCTGTTGCTTTTTGGCTCAAGTACACATTCGAGCATATCTTTTTCCATGTCCGTGATTTTTTCGACTTTGTTATACCATTCGCCTTCAATATAACAGTGACAGGTTGCACAACTGCAAGCTCCTCCGCATTCAGCAAGTATCCCGTCAATGTCGTTGTCGACGGCGACTTGCATTAGCGAGGTTCCGCTTTCAGCATTTATTTCTTGTATCCGGTTGTCAGGATGTATGAACTTTACTACGGGCATATCTTCTCTCGTGCGCTAATATTAAAAATATTCCCGAGACTGATATTTAGTCTCGGGAAGGACTTTGATTAAAATCGGTACGTTGCTCTTAGGCCCCAGTATGTTTGAGCTCCACGGGGAACTCGTACATAAACTCGGCCAAGGCTACCGGTACCTTCACTCTTTCCGTCGAAGAATACTTTGTCGGTCACGTTCTTGCCGAAAATACTCGCCTCCCATTTGTCGTCGAGGCCAGAAATTCCAGCGGATACATCTAACAGACCATAGGCTTTTTGAACTGTTTCAGGATCGTTAAACAGTGTGTACTGCACTTCATCCTGCCATGTGTAAGCGGTTGCTATATATGCGTTGATTGGGGCGATATCTGCCATGGGGATATCGTATCGGGCGCCCGCACTGTAGGAAATTTCGGGCGTTTGAATAGCGGATGCACCTTTTAGATTTTGTGATTCAGGCGTGCCGTTATTGTCGTTATCGATATTGCAACCGTCTGCCGCTGACTGGCCAAAATAGCAACTATTGATTAGGTTTCCAAATTCCGAATCAATGTAGTTACCGGCAAAGTCTAAGCGCAGATTGTTGGTTGCCTGCCAGCTAATATTCATCTCCAATCCTCGGGCTTTTATGTCACCGGCGTTGAGTGCAATCGAGTCAACTGAGCTTGGTTTGGTTGCGGTTAATTGGAGATCTTTGGTGTTTTGAACAAAAATGTTAGCGTTAAAGCTCATGGTGTCATCAAATAGTTTTGATTTGACGCCAATCTCGTACGCGGCCGAAGACGTCGGTTCGAGTATGGCTGTTTCCGCTGACGCGGTGCGGCCTACGTCGAATGCGAGTCCAACAAAGCTGCGTGACGCGCTGACATACATGTTCACCTCGTCGTTAAACGCCCAAGTGCCGCCAACGCGGGCGGACCAATCATCGATGGTATCGTCACGTTTAAAGGATGTGGGTTGATTCGCAAAAACACCACTAGGCAGAGCGCCGCCAAACTGAGGTCCGGTGCATGCCGCTGAGTCCTCGGTAAAAGTTGCCTTTGTGTCGGTGTAGGTCACACAGCTGGGTGTGTCTAGTACGGTCAAGTCGCGGCGAGCATAGTCTAAGCTGCCTTTTTCTTGGGTAAGGCGAAGTCCGCCAAACAAGTCCGCCTTGGTGTTAATATGCCAAGTCGCATCGACAAAGCCGGAGTAGGTTTTAATTGCCGATAATGCCTTGCCAACAGCCTGAGTGAGCACCACATATTGATTAAGCTGCGGGTTGAAAACTTTAAATGCCGTTTCAGATGGCTGTGATTCTTCCCAGTCTTGGTAATAGATGCCAGTCATAAAATCAACATCGACACCAGTATATTCAAAACGGATCTCTTGGCTTAAGTACTCAATTTCGTTGACAATAGGTAAGCCCGAGTCTGGATTAGGGTTTAGATTAGAGCGTGGAATGTGAATAAATCCAACTCCCATGGGGTTGGTGGGTGTGGCAGGGGATCCGTCGATATCGTTGTCTACTCCTGATTTCCAATCACGAACGCCAGTGATTGATTTAAGGACCATGGAGTCGTTCAGTGCCCAAGTTAGTTCGCCCGATATCGCCTGATTTTCGATATCAATACTTGTTTGACGATCTTGGTTGATTTTGAATGGGTCGTCGATGACATTTTGACCAATGGCGGCGGTACGTGAGGGAGTAATTGATTTGGTAGTGACCTGCGCACCATTGCCGTCCTTACCTTTGCGGTATTCTGCGGTCAATAAGAGGTCGATATTTTCATTGAAATCAATCGCGAGTTTACCCATGATGCCGCGATATATTTCGTAGCCATCGTTAGCAACACCTGGGGCCACGTTATCTAGGTGACCTTCGCGGTCTTTGTAGAATGCAGTAAACCTACTGCGAATTTTATCGTTGATTGGCGCGTTAATCATACCCGAAGTTAATATTTCATTGTCATCGGTTACGCTCACTTTTACTTCGCCCGCGAACTCGTCGCTGGGCTTGTGGCGTCTTACGTTAATGAGTCCACCGGTTGCATTTTTCCCGTACAGGGTGCCTTGGGGGCCTCTAAGTACCTCAATTTGCGCAATATCGCCGAGTTCGGAGACAAACTCACCTGCACGGGCAAGGGGGACACCATCGACAATCATTGCAACGCTGGGCTGTACGCCACCTTGTACTGTGAACGAGGTAATGCCGCGCATACCGAAGCCTTTAGCGAATGGCAGCGCTGACGATTGATACCGCAGCGATGGTTCGATCCGCGCTATGTCGACAATCTCATTGATAGCGAGCTCATAGAGCTTGTCTTGGCCTATTGCGTTAAGGGAAATCGGCACATCTTGCAAATTTTGCTCGCGTTTTTGGGCCGTAACGATAACCTCCTCGAGTACCCGCCTTTCGGCAACATCCGCAGCTATGACGCTGATTGGACTTGCTATTGCAATAGCAAGTGCGGTATAGCGTAACGGCGGTAATGGACTGATTTTGCTCATTATTATAATTCCTCTTGGTTTGTTTGGGGTGTTTATACTGCTGTTAATGTTGTATAGCGGCCTTCAAGTGCAGCTGCAGTGATTTTTGCAATTCGCCTTCCAATATATAATATATATTAAAATATACACTTTTTACAATAATACATAACATGAGTATAAACCCCTATTCCGTGTAAAACCGAGGAGCTTAGCTTGTTTGTTGTGCTTGCAAGCGTTTTTCACCCTCGAAATTGGGGGCATGGGCGAAGAAGCCGCCATCCACATTGTATATCTGGCCAGTGATCCAGCTAGCGCGATTACTGGCTAAGAACGCTACCATCTCGGCGACATCTTCTGGTGCACCTAAGCGGCCAATGAGCTTGTTGGCAACCATCATGTCTTTTAGAGGAGTTGGTAGGCTGGCTTTGAGTTTTTCAGTGTTGACTAGGCCGAGCGCTAGGGCGTTGCAACGTATACCTTGGGCGCCGTACTGAGTTGCAACGTATTGGGTCAGGGTATTGATGGCGCCTTTAGAGCAAGCGTAGGCGGTTTGGTACATTTGCCCTGCTTGCGATGTGCCGGAGCTAATATTAATAATGCTTCCCCCGCCGTTTTTTAGCATTGCTGGGATGCTGTGTTTACACATTAGCATCGTACCGCGGCCATTTACCGCAAACATTTGATCCCAGATCGCGGTATCCATAGACAGTACATCACCGTCGGTGGCTGCTATAAATGCTGCGTTATTGTCGAGGATGTCTATCCGGTGTTGCTTTGCCATAATGTCTGCGATGAGTGCTTTCACGCTGACCTCATTGCTTATGTCGCACTCCATGGCGTGGACATTACTTAATCCACTGGCGGATACTGCGCCGTGAATGTTGCTGCCGGGTAGATCGGCGGCAAATACGGTAGCGCCTGCCGCGGCCAATCGTTTAGCGGTGGCGAGACCAATTCCGCCCTGCGCGCCGGTTACTAATGCGACTTTTCCACTTAATTCAGAGTCAATATTCGACACGGTCTATTTCCTTTAAAAATTAGTCAGATTCGTTATTACGTTATAGCTCGTTTAGTCCCAATTCTCTCATGAGTTGTTTGCGGAGCTGGAATTTTTGAATCTTGGAGGCTGACATCGGCCACTCGCTGATAATGCGAATAACTCGTGGTACTTTAAAACCGGAAATTTCTTTTTTACAAAATGTAATAAGCGCTTCTTCGTCAACGGTGGCGTCCGCGTCAAGCTCGATAAATGCGGCTGGCACTTCAAGGTATTTTTCATCTGGGATGCCGACAACCTGAGCTAGCTTAACTCCGGGAAAGCGGGTTAGGAGGCTTTCAATTTCAACTGCGGCGACGTTTTCTCCACCTACTTTAAGCATATCTTTAAAGCGTCCGTGGAACATAATGTGACCATTGCCGTCTAGTGATCCAATATCACCACTATGGAACCAGCCGTCGCTATCGAGGGCTTCCGCAGTCTTTTCTTCATCGCGATAATAGCCACTGAACAGATTGAACCCCCTAATGAGTACCTCCCCGCGTTCGCCTACAGGGAGGTCTTCTCCTGATTCTGGATTTATAATCCGAACTTCTTGGCCTATTAGGGGTAGCCCTAAGCGGGTGAAGCCTAAGTTCGGGTCCATCCCATGGTGGCCAGTTGAGACAATTCCCGCTGCCTCAGTCATGCCGAAGGTGCCTAATTGAAGCGTGTTGGGCATTGCTTTTTTAAAGGCTACACCGACACTTTCGGGCATTGCTGCAAAACAGCTATTCATTAACCTCACCTGAGAGAGGCTGGTGGTCGCAAAATTCGGATGGTACAGCAGCGCCTGCAAGTGGGTTACAAAAGGCGAGAAAATGACGGTGGCTTTGTGCTCGTCGAGCATTTCAAGTGCCTGACCGGGGTCAAAAAAGCCCATACCCATATAGGTGCCGCCAACATCAAAAATGGAGAGCATTGGCAGCATTGCCGCAATATGAAACAGCGGTAGCGGCGACCAAATTTTGTCTTCTTGGGTAAGCTGGAAACGGTGCCGGCCTAAGACAATCGATTCTCTTGTCATGGCTTCATGGCTAATTTCACAGCCCTTTGGGTTTGCTGTTGTGCCAGAAGTATAGAGCATCATTCCCGTGTCACGGACGTAGGTTGCAACCCGACTACGGTGTACTGAAATGGGATCGATTTGAGTCGCCAATTTGTAAAATTCGCTCTCGGCCACAAAGCCCTTTGGATACGATGTGCCTAGCATCAAAATATTGCGAAGGCGGGGTGCGGCCGCAATATTTAGCTTGCGCGGATCGTTGGCGTTCTGCAAATCTGGAAAGGCAGTGTTGAGGCGCTCGACAAAGTCGACTTGGTCGGCGATGACATCTGTAGTGATAACCGTGACGAGATCAGCGTTTTCGACAACGTAGGCGAGTTCATTGGCGCGGTAGCGCGCATTCATCAATACCGATACCGCACCACAAAATGCGACGGCAAAAAATACCTCTACTAGCTCTGGGGAAGTTGGCATAAGAATACCAACTTTATCTCTTGGCTTTACACCCAACGCTTGTAAGCCCTGCGCGGTGCGGATTGCCCTTTCTGCGAGCTGTGCGTAAGTCCATGTGACCTCAGGGAAAATGAGGGCGGGATGGTCAGGATAGCGATCACAGGCTTTTAGTAATAAGTCCCCAATAGTTGTTGCGTCAATTCGATAGAGTGAAGGGTCTTCGCCGCAATAGGGTGTAAATGGCTGGCTATTCTGCGTGGCTGGCATGGGTTTCTCCCCTTTAATTATCTTGATTTTGGCGCTTTCCGCCGGCTAGTTTTTTTATAAAGCATCTGCGCTATAGGCGGAGATGTAACCTATCGGTAGATAGGTGTGTGAAAAATACGGTGATGGCATCCTTTCTCAACATAGAAGGTGCGGTCAGAAATAGGGGCGTCGCACTCATTTGTTGCGATCAGTCGGGGCTTACCACTACCGCGCTGCTTTTGCATAACTACCAGAATGACGAACAATAGAGGTGAATACGGTGTCGCACGCATTTATATATGACCATGTTAGAACTCCACGCGGTAAAGGTCGAGCCGATGGGGCTTTGCATGAGGTGTCGTCGGTGAACCTAGCAGCGCAAGTATTGAGTGCTCTGGCGCAGCGCAGCGAATTAGACACGGCTGAATTAGATGACGTTATTTTAGGTTGCGCTCAACCCGTTGGTGAGCAGGGCGGGAATATCGCGCGCGCGGCGGTATTAGAGGCAAAATACTCGCAAAATGTTGCCGGACAACAAGTGCATCGCTTCTGCGCTTCGGCTTTAGAGGCAGTTAATAATGCAGCTGCTCAAATTATGAGTGGTCAGTCAGAAGGGGCAATTGGCGGCGGCGTCGAATCAATGTCGCGCACGACGATGGGGGTTGATAGCGGCGCGTGGACGGGCGACCCCTGGGTGGCCTATCACAATTATTTCGCACCGCAGGGCATTGGTGCGGACCTCATTGCTAGCTTAGATGGCTTTAGTCGCGAAGATGTCGACGCCTATGCGGTTGAGAGTCAGCGTCGTGCCGCATCCGCTTGGGAGCAGGGCTACTTCAAAAATTCCATTGTGCCAGTAAAAGATATCTTAGGTAACGTGTTATTGAGCCACGATGAGTTTATGCGGCCGCAAACGACGCTAGCAGGTTTAGGCGGTCTGAAAGCGTCTTTTGAGGGAATGGGTGTGCAAGGCGGCTTTGACTCGGTTGCTTTGCAGCGTTATCCGCAATTGGCGGCGATGCGCCATGTTCACACTGGCGGAAATTCCAGTGGAATAGTCGACGGCGCTGCTGGGGTGTTGCTGGGAAGCGCTGAGTTTGGCCGACGTACTGGCATTAAGCCGCGAGCACGTATTAAGACGTTTACCTCTATCGGCAGTGAGCCGACTATTATGCTAGATGGCCCCGCGCCATGTGTCCAAAAGCTGCTAAAGCGCAGCGGTATGAGCTTGGCGGATATCGACTTGTTTGAAATCAATGAGGCATTCGCGGCGGTAGTGCTGCGGTTTATGCGAGTACTGGAATTAGACCCCTCTAAAGTGAATGTTAATGGTGGCGCAATTGCTATGGGGCATCCCCTTGGAGCGACTGGCGCAATGATATTGGGTACGTTATTGGACGAGCTGGAGCGTAGAGACCTGTGCACCGGCTTAATCACTTTGTGCGCAGGTAATGGCTTGGCGACGGCGACGATCATTGAGCGAGTCTAAGACTTTAAGTAACGAGTTAACGAACGGAATAATTGGATATTTTTATGAAAAAAATCAGCTTAGACGTCGCCGCCGATGGTATTGCTACTCTGACATTGAATGATCCGGATCAGGCGATGAATGTGGTTTCGCCGCAGTGGTTGGTAGAGATGGAGCAGGCGATAGCGGAAATTGTCGCAAACGATACGATTATCGGCGTCATTCTCACCTCTGCAAAGTCAGCATTCATGGCTGGTGCTGACTTGAAATATATTCTAGGCCGCATGGAGTCGGGAATGTCCCTGAAGGAGGCCTACGATTTTAGTCAGCAAGCCACCGCAATGCACCGAAATTTAGAAAAATGTGGCAAGCCAGTTGTCGCAGTGATTAACGGCTTAGCGCTAGGTGGAGGCTTTGAGCTCGCCTTGGCTTGTCACGGTCGGCTTGTTAAGGATGACCCTAGGTTAAAGCTAGGTTTGCCAGAGGTAACTGTGGGTCTTTTGGCCGGATCGGGGGGGACTCAGAGACTTCCACGACTGATCGGTATCGAAGCCGCAATACCCGCAATTGTAGACGGTAAAACCTATTCCCCCGCAGAAGCGCTTGCTCTAGGTATGGTAGATCAGGTGGTTCCTGAGGCAGAGCTTATGGCCTCTGCGCGAGCGTGGCTTAAGGCCAATCCAGATCCAGTTAAGCCCTGGGATAAAAAAGGCTATCAAATCGCCGAAGGTCAAGGTCTGACGAATTCAAAATTAGCGGCTGTTTATGCGTTTACCGGCGGTCGTTTAGCGGCAAAAACATGGCATAACTATCCGGCGCCTATCGCTAATCTAGATGTGATTTTTGAAGGCTGCCTGATGCCTATGGATAAGGCTTTGAATTTTGAGTCGAAGCATTTCGCAAAGCTAATGGTGTCGCCTGTTGCGCGCAATATCATTAGAACCACTTTTGTGAATAAAGGCTTGGCCGATAAACTCGTGCGGCGTCCGCCGAATGTGGAGAAATCACGTGTCAGTACGATTGGGATATTGGGCGCGGGTTTAATGGGAGCCGGAATTGCCTTTGCTGCAGCCCAAGCTGGGCTAGATGTGGTTTTGCTGGATCGCGACCAAAATAGTGCTGATAAGGGCAAGAATTATAGCGCTACGCGACTGAAAAAGATGGTTGAACGCGGCACTAAAACGCAGCAAAAATCCGATGAAATATTGGCCCGGATTTCAGCGGTCACTGACTACGCCGAATTAAGTGATTGCCAGTTAGTTATTGAGGCCGTGTTTGAAGATCGCGCCATTAAGGCTGAAGTAACCCGCTCGGTAGAGGCGGTGATCCCACCTACGGCAATTTTTGCGAGCAATACGTCGACATTGCCTATTTCTGGTTTGGCCGAAGCGTCTATTCGTCCTGCGCAGTTCATTGGTCTCCATTTCTTTTCTCCCGTCGAGCGTATGCCGCTTATTGAAGTGATTTGCGGTAGCGAGACAAGCGATGAAACGCTGGCTAAAGCACTCGATTTTGTTGCGCAAATGCGAATGACCCCGGTTGTCGTTAATGACTCCCGCGGGTTTTATACCAGCCGAGTTTTTCAGACCTATATCCACGAAGGCATGAAAATGCTTGAAGAAGGTGTGGCGCCGGCGCTTATAGAGAATGCGGCGCGGATGGCGGGTATGCCTCTCGGACCGCTGGCATTGCTCGATGAGATAACGATTAGTTTGCCGTGGAAAATTGTTCAGCAGTCGATAACAGATATGGGTGATGCATACCCGCGGCCCTGCGCTTATGACGTAATGGCAACTATGGTTGAAAAGCTTAAGCGGCTAGGCCGCAGCAGTGGTGGTGGCTTTTATGATTACCCCAGTGATGCCCCCAAACATTTTTGGAGTGGCCTGGAAAATTTTTACCCCTTAGCTCAGCAGCAGCCATCAGCGCAAGAATTGCAGTCTCGCTTCCTAGCGATTCAGTCACTTGAAACTGCGCGTTGTATGGAAGAAGGGGTCGTCGAGTTTGCAGCCGACGCCGATATTGGTTCATTGATGGGGTGGAGCTTTCCGCTATGGACCGGAGGAACGCTCTCTTATATAGATACGCTCGGAATTAGGCGTTTTGTCAGCGAGTGTGATCGTATGTCGGCGCTCTATGGGGAGCGATTTAAGCCTTCTACTTGGTTGCGAGCTCGGGCAGAGAAGAATCAGGCGTTTTACGCGTAGCGCAGAATATCCGAGGAGATCTAAAAGTGTTGCCAAGAAATTTTACTGAAGAACAAAATATGTTTCGTGAGGCGTATCGCCGGTTTCTAGGTCAGGAAATTGTGCCGAATATGGAGCGTTGGCGTGAGCAGGGTATTGTTGATCGCGAAGCTTTTAAGAGGGCTGGCGAGCAGGGCTTTTTGATGGTTTGGCCTAATGAGGAGTTTGGCGGTAGCGGTGACGATGATTTTCGGTTTGAGCAAATAATTATTGAAGAGACTGCCTACGCCCGTGCGCAGGACTGGTATAACACCCTACACAGTAGATTGGTTGGTCCCTACATTGGCAGGCTAGGGAGTATCGAACAGCAGCGTCGTTTTCTGCCAGGTTGCGTGAGTGGCGATACTATTTTGGCCGTTGCAATGACCGAGCCTGACGCCGGTAGTGACCTTGCCGGGATGAGAGCCGTTGCCAGAGAAGATGGCGACCATTGGGTGCTAAACGGCAACAAAACCTATATTTCCAATGGCATAAATGCCGATTTGGTTATTGTTGCTGCAAAAACTGATCCGGAAAACAACCCCCATTGTGTAGGCTTGTTTGTCGTTGAGCGAGGTATGCTGGGTTTTGAGCGGGGGCGGAATCTCAAAAAAATGGGTATGAAGGCTCAGGATACGGCTGAGTTGTTTTTTGAAAATGTAAAAGTGCCTAAGGAGAACGTGCTAGGCGATCCAACAAAGGGCTTTGCTTACCTTATGGAGGGCTTGGCGGAAGAGCGCTTGATCAGTGCCGCGATGGCATTGAGCGCGGCCCAGCTTTCTTTCGATTTAACCCTAGAGTTTGTAAAAGAAAGGAAGGTCTTTGGTAAATCCTTAGCCGGCTTCCAAAATACTCAGTTCAAACTCGCCGAGCTACGTGCAGAACTCGATGTTGCTCAAATTTTTATTGATCAGTGTGTAAGTGCTCACTCTGCGCGCCAGCTCACTTCAGTCGACGCGGCAAAAGCCAAGCTCCTCTGTAGTGAATTGCAGGTGAGTGCAGCAGATCTTGGCGTACAGCTTCACGGTGGTGCCGGTTATATGGACGAATACCCAATTTCTCGCCAGTATACTGATGCGCGGATTGCGCCGATCTATGCAGGCGCCTCTGAGATTATGAAGTTGTTGATTAGTAGAGATTTTTTGTCGGATAGCTACTCCCCCTTTGGAATAAAGAACTTTTAGGTGCTCTTTCTGTTAAAGCCGTCTGCGTTGGCCGCTAGGCCGACGTTTGAGGGCGCCGGTGCCTAGTGCGGCGGTATTTGTTTGCCAAAATGCCTGCCGCTACTATACCCTGATATGCTGAACCTCCCGCTTTTGCCCCGGTCACGTCGTGTCATAGGGCTTTTGGTGGTGGCACAGCTATCGCTGCGGGCACTATTTTTAGCCTTGGACTGTGCTTGATCGCCATATAATTCTGTCGGCGAACGCGTTCTGCCGTAGGTTAGGCTTCCTTAATGTGTCCATTTGCGGCTGGTGTAGAATTTCTTTGAGTTCTTGAGTGCGATGTGGCGCTATGCCGATTAAAAGAATGGCAGGGGCTGGGGGGCGTCAAAGGGCATCCGGGTGGCGAATGAAAAAAGACCAGACAATAGAAAAAATACTCGCTGCGGCGAATTCCGAAATTACTGCTCGGGGAATCGATGGCGCCAAAATAGAGCGAATTGCCAAAGAAGCTGGGGTTACCAAGCAGCTTATATACCATTACTTTAAAACCAAGGATCAGCTATATAGTGCAATTCTGGAGTCAACAGCCCGGAATATGAACATCTTCTCCGACGTCGACCGATATAAAAAAATGGCGCCAGAGGAAGCGATTTGCAGTGTTGTCGATATGATAGTCGATGAGTTTATCCGTAACCCTAGTTATGCGGCGTTAACTCTAGATCAGGCACTGCATGATGGAGAGCATATCTCCGAGCAGAGTTTGTTTATCCCCAATATCAAACAGTTCGTTGCGGAAGTGCTGTCACCTATTTTGCAGAGGGGCGCGGAGGCCGGGGTGTTTAAATCACCACTAAACCCAGAAATAATTTTCTGGGTTATATTTAATTTGGCGTCGGCGAGTTTTTTGAATCAAAAGGTAATGTCTGCTGCGAGCAGTGTTGACTTTGCGACGCCAGAGGGCATCGAACTTTGGCGCGAAGAGATAACGACGATTATATTGCGTGGATTGCAGAATAATAGATAAGCTAAAGATTCTTTCAATATTAGCGCGGCGTGCAATCTCACGATAGTGGTATAGGACTTTGAGTCTGTATCGCTTGATGATGGTCTTAGTTTTAAGCTGGTAGCCATATGCGAATTTCCCTGTCTAGCTTGTGGCGAAATCTGCTATGTAATACTGATCCGGCTGGTCATATTTCAATTTGTCCAGATTTATTGTGAGTGACGAGGCGAAAGTCTCTTAACTCAGACAATTGTGGCGGGAATGTCTGTTAGGGGGCATATTGTGACCTTTGTCTAAAGACATGTACCGGAATTAAAATCTATGATAGCTGGGTTGACTCTATTCTCTTATATGTAGGCATCGTTGCGTCGCTTGTGCCTGGCTAAGTTGGGGCGATGTTAGCTGATTTCCCGCAGAATTTATCTCGACGGGGCTCCTGCTTGAGCCTGAGCTAGACTTTGCTTTAAGTTTTTGTTATAAAATATATTCTTTCTAATAAAATATGTTATGTGTCGGGTTATAGGGGATTTTGTGATGGGTACTTTTCGGGCTGTTTTATTAAGTATAACGCTAGCGCTGCCGTTTTTGGCGCATGCGCAATTGGGCAATATGCTGGATATTTCTGCCACCTTGTCGGGGGTGGAGCAATCGTTGGTGCTGGTAACAAGCCTTCCACTTTTGGATCCAAGCATGATTGAGCAAAACGCGAGTTCGGGATTGAGTTTGTTGTCTACATTTATGGATCCCAGTAAGTCTCTTGCCCCGGTATTGGGGCTGGGAACAGGTGTGTTAGGCGCGGTATCACCGGCAGCAAATGTATTGTTGACTGCTCCAGTGGATTTGCCAGCGTTCCTCCTATTGGATGGCGGTGCGATATTGAGTGCTGGTTTGGGTGGAATTCCGGCAATTCCTCTATTGAACTCGCCGCTGTAAATCTTAATTTTTTGCTAGGGGTGTTGCTCGCCATTTGAAAATTTACGGTAATGCCGCTGAGTGGTTGGTAATCGAAAATAAAAGAGGACGAAGTAATAATGACATCAGAAGGCATGGATATACCGGATCATATTCCCGCGGCACTCGTGGGCACCTTTTCTTTGAAGATGGGCGAGTACACAGAGGAAAATCCTTGGGAGCGTATAATTCCAGAGGAGTGTAATGGCCTTGATATAAGCTACGCTACTGACGGCTACCCGGCGGGCGGACCATCGTGGATACTGCGTCGTGCTGCGGATGTCAAAGCGGTTTACCAGAATGCAGACTGCTTCAGCAGTAAAGAATTTAGTCCTTTTGGAATTATGGCTGGTGAGGATTGGGGTTTGGTGCCCGCTGAGCTAGATCCGCCAGATCACGGTCCAATTCGGCAGCTATTGAATCCATTATTTTCGCCGCCGGCCATGAAAAAAATGGAACAGCCGGTAAAAGAAGCGGCATTGCGTTGTATTGAACGATTTAAGGTCGGCGGCGAAGTCGATTTTGTGAAGGTATTTTCCGCGCCTTATCCGGTTGGTGTAATTCTTGATTTAATGGATTTACCGCAAGAGCGTATGGATGAGTTTCTTGAGTGGGAGAAAATGTTACTTCACTCCGGCGACTTTATGGAAATGGTCGGCGGGGTTCGTAATGTTGTTGCTTACCTTAAAGAGGTGCTCGCTGAGCGGGAAGCGAACCCTGGTGATGACCTAATAAGCTTTATGATTAAAAATGGTATTCAGGGTCGCAAGGCGACTTACAATGAGCTGATGGGCTACTGCTTTAATTTATATATCGGCGGTTTGGATACGGTCACCGCAAGCCTGAGTAATATATTCCGGTTTTTGGCAGAAAATCCTAAGGAACAACAGTTCCTGCGCGAAAATCCTGAGCGAATTCCTGCGGCGGTAGACGAACTTATGCGGGCATATTCTCCGGTGACTACGTATCGCACTGTTTCCAAAGAAATTGAAATTTCCGGTGTTCGGTTAATGCCTGGCGATAAAGTGGCGATGTGTACAACATTGGCGAATCGAGACCATAAAGAATATGACCTGCCTCACGAGGTTAATTTTGATAGAAAAGCGGCAAATATTGCCTTTGGAAGCGGCATACATTTTTGCCTCGGCGTTCATTTGGCTAAGCGTGAATTGCGTGTTGCCGTGGAAGAGATGTTAAATGCGTTTTCTGATATTCGTTTGCAACCTGGCGTCGCAATTCAAAGCCAAATTGGTGGTGTAATTCAGCCGACAAATTTGCCGCTTTTACTGACGGTATAATACTATCCTTTGCAGGTGCCGAGTGCTCACAGTGCTCGGCTTTTTGTAAGTTAATTATATTTAATTTTTATGCCATGCCGTTTATATGCGGCCTATCCAGTAGTCTACTTTTAATAAAATTTCGGTTCTGAGTTGGATAGTTAGAAGTTCTAAGTGGCTGCTTTAATACCAATGTTTGCTCAGCTTATCTGCTAGGTGGCCTTAATCAATAGGTATAGAGTTTGAATCGCCATTTTTTACCAACCGTGAAACGGTAATTCGGCGCCCCCAGTAAAAAAACGTTATATTCAATAGACTTTAATAACCCCATAAGAAAAATTCACAATTATTATTTAATTACCGTGTAGCGATAGGCTAGGTAATTGGTCTTTTGGAGATGGCATGTCCCAGTTTAAACATTTATTTACACCACTTAAAATAGGTTCTCTGGAGATAAAGAATCGTGTGTTCATGTCCCCGCATGGGATGGTTGGTCTCGGTATCGGCACGGAACAGCAGGTAGGTTACTTCGAGGCTCGCGCCAAAGGCGGCGCAGGATTTATGGGGATTGCGAGCTGTCAGGTACAGCCGGCGCCATTGGTGCCGCCAGGCTGGTTTATTCGAGCCTACGACCGTGAAGATTTGCATGCGATCGAAAAGATAGTAAATGCCACCCACAAGTGGGGAGCAAAGACCTTTGTTCAGGGTGTGTGGATGATGGCTGATTTCAATCAGGCTCAAGCCTCCGGTATCGCTCCTCATACGGTATTAACGGACACCCAGCCTCGTTCAATGACCGTTGGCGAAATCCAAAAGTTGGCCTACGACCACGTTATCGCAGCTAAGCACGCCAAAGAAGCGGGTGCCGATGGCTTTGAATTCCCGATCGGTGGCGGCGCCGGCATGCAGAGTTTTGTTTCATCACTGTACAACAAGCGTACTGATCAATACGGCGGCAATATGGTTAACCGTATGCGTGTTGTTATTGAAATCCTTGAAGGCATTCGCGCTGAATGTGGGCCGGACTTTGTACTGGGTATTGCCCTTAATGCAGATGAATCGACGCTTGGCGGCCATAAGCCAGACGAAGGCGTGCGGATGGCAAAATATTTGGCCGATAGCGGCTTGATCGATTGGTTGCGAGTCACTGCGCGTGGCCAAAAACCGCAAATGACACAGTATCACTACCCCTCGTCATATTTACCTCAAGAAGGCACCCATCTTTATGCTGCCGCTGAGGTTAAGAAGGTCGTGACAAGCATCCCGGTTGTTAGTGGCGGTCGTATTACCACTGGCGAATTTGCCGATCAGGCTATCGAGGATAATAAGTGCGATATGGTGTTTGTGGCGAGGTCGATGATAGCCGATCCCGATTGGGCCAATAAAATTCGCGACAAAAAACAAGCCGAAATTCGCGCTTGTATAGGTGATTTGGAAGGCTGCTTTTTACGCTCCTGTATAGGTCATCCAGTAGGTTGTACAGTTAATCCCGATATTAGCCATGAGCATGAATTGTTAATTCAGGCGGATATCAAGAAAAATGTGGTGATCGTTGGCGGTGGCCCAGCTGGAATGCAGGCGGCAATGGTTGCTGCTAAGCGAGGTCATAAAGTCACGTTAATTGAAAAGCGCGATGAACTTGGTGGCCACGTGATTTTGCAGTGCAAATTGCCAGGCTTAGAAGAACGGCATGATATCGTGCGCTGGTTGAGTCTGCAGCTGAGTAAGCTTGATGTGAATATCCAATTGCGCACCGACGCAACCGCCGAGTCTATTCAAGCGATGGGCGCAGATGCAGTTATTATAGCGACGGGTTCGACCTATTCGCGCACTGGTATTAGTAAAAACCAATTAACTGAAATTCCCGGCCACGACCTAGGCTACGGCCACGTTATTACGCCAGAAGATCTGTTACTTGATTTTTCAAGGGTTGGCGAAAAGATTGTGGTTTACGATAACACCGCCTACGAAGTGGGCCCTGGTATTGCTGAACTACTTGCAGACCAAGGCAAGGAAGTGTTTTTCGTGACCATCGATAGCGGCCTTGCGATGTCAGTAGAAGAGCTGGGTATTAACAAGGTCATTACCTCCCGTTTATTGCCAAAGGTGACCTTTATTCCGCATACCAAGATCGAGGAAATCGACCCTGAAAAAGTAATATTGCGTAACTATTACACGCAAGAAATTTCTGAAATTCCGGATGTACACAACGTGATTTTGGTTACTTCCAAACCGCCGCATGAAGAATTGTTTCACGAGTTACAAGGGAAGGTGCCCGAGCTGCATATTATCGGTGATGCGCGTGAAGCCAAGTGGAGCGTATTTGCTACAGATGAAGCAATTAAAGACGGTAATGTTATCGGTAAGATGCTCTAAATACTGAGAAAAAAGCTAAAGATTTCTGAAGATTAATAAAAAGGCAGGATTATTATGAGTAATAAACTTAGCGGCCGGGTGGCCATTGTTACAGGCTCGGGTGCGAATATTGGCGAAGCCTGTGTGAAAGCGCTGGCGAACGAAGGCGCCAGCGTGGTTGTTGCCGACATCAATATCGAAGGTGCCGAGCGGGTTGCCAAAGAAATCAATCAGGCTGGCGGCACCGCTATGGCTCATCCCTTGAATTTGCTCGAAGAAGATAGTGTTCGCACTCTAGTTGCCGCGGTCGTTGAGCGTTTCGGACGAATCGATATTCTGCACAATAACGCCGCCGATACTCGTCCAGCGCAAATGGCGGCGGATGGTAATATTGTTGAAATGGAAACGGCTGTGTGGGACGCAGCGTTTGCCGTCAATACCCGCGGTATTATGTTGATGACCAAGCATTGCGTGCCCGTTATGCTGCAGTCGGGCGGTGGTTCGATTATCAATACAAGCTCTGGCGTCTCGGTGCTTGGTGACATTTTCACCCCGGCCTACTCCGCTTCTAAGGGTGCAGTAAATTCGTTTACCCGAAACACTGCTACTCAGTACGGCAAGCAGGGAATTCGCTGCAACGCCATTCTTCCTGGTCTAATCGTCACCGCGCTGTCCCGCTCCATGTTGCCACCAGAAATGTTGGCCTTGTTTGAAAAACACACGTTAATGCCCCGTTTGGGCGAGCCTAGCGATATTGCCAAAGCCGTCGTCTTTTTAGCGTCTGATGACTCAAGTTTTGTTACAGGACAAATGCTCAGTGTCGATGGTGGTATCGCCATGCATCAACCGTTTGTTGGTGATGTATTGGCGCAAATGCAGCCGGCTGTTTAGTGAAGGCGAAGCGCGCTTTGACGAAAATCCCTGATTTTGAATGAGGATATTGTGATGACACATACAACAGAAATAAACGCACCAGAAATTCCCCAACTTGATCCTGCCAATTTTATCGACATCGATTTGTTTGGCCAGGAAATGAAACAGAACCCCTCTCGATACCTAAAAGAATGGGCTAAAAAGCCGCCATTTTATGTCATGGTGGATGGGCGGCCCAACGCAGTCATCTGTCGGCACGATCAAGTTAAATGGGCTTTCTCCGACTATGAAACGATCAACGGCATACCGCAAGCTGGTGGACGTATTACCATGTTTGATTATTTTAATGGCCTGCCAATGCTCACTGAGTTTAATCCGCCGGAGCACACAGCGTTACGGCGTTTAATTCAACCGGGCTTCTCTCCTCGCCGAATAGCTCAGTATGAACAAGCCATTAACACGCTAACTGAAACTATTGTTGAAGCTGCTGTAGCAAAAGGTAATTTTGACATGATCAGCGATATCGGTGGTCCGCTGATGTATCAATTGTTGTTGGGAGCAGTTTTGGAGCTGCCCCCTGAAGATTGGTCCGTTTTTACCAATTTCAATGATGCGCTTGCATTGGTGGCTACCGTGCCACAAGGGGCGCCAAAGCCCAAAGAATATATGGACGCTTATAATACGGCCTATGATTATTGCGCTAAATTAATCGAACAGCGACGTAATCAAGCGCCATTGGATGACTTGGTAGGCAATATTATCTCCGCTCATGACGTAGGCGAAAAGCTCAGTACAGTTGAACTCTTTTCCACTCTGATGCAGTTGTTTACTGCTGGGCTGGGAACTGTAATTGCCACCTTGGGCTTGTGTATTAACCGCTTATGTCGTCACCCTGATCAGTTGAAACTGCTGCAAGCAAAACCAGAATTACTCAACAGCGCTATTGAAGAGTGTCTCCGAATTGATTCATTAGGTAATTACCTGCCTCGATTCGTAGCAAAAGATTGCGTTGTTGATGGAGTCCCGCTGTACCGGGGAATGCTTGTTCTACTTTCTGTGGGTGCCTCTAACTATGATCCTGACGTATTCCCAGATCCATGTAAGTTTGATATTCAACGTAACCCTAAGGATATAAGTACCTTTGGTCACGCGCAGCACTTTTGTCCTGGCAATATACTCGCTCGCAATGTTATACGCCGGGTAATTGGCAAGCTGATTACTTACCCAAATCTTCGCTTAGCGGATCCGGATGCTGAAGTTCAGTATGGTGGTATGCCAACTGAGCGTTTTCCGCTAAGCATTAATCTCCGCGCAGACTAAATAGAAAGAAGATGCTTGATATTTATTTCAATAATAATGTGTTGCGCAAACGATAGGAGTAATTAGTTTGAACGTAGACGTAGTAATTGTTGGGTCTGGCGGAGCAGGGCTCACTAGCGCGGTCGTCGCTGCAAATGAAGGTCTTGATGTTTTGGTTGTTGAAAAGACAGCTTATTTTGGTGGTACTACCGCACTATCTGGCGGCGGTATTTGGATTCCCGGCAATCATCTCGCGCGTGAGGCGGGTATGGATGATTCGCCAGCTGACGGTTACAGTTATATTGAAGGCTTGGTCGGCGACAAATTGCGGAAAGATATACTCGCTACGTTTACTGAAAATGCACCGAAAATGTTGACGTATATGCATCAGAATACCGATGTGCGCTTTAGCCTCCACTCCGATCAACCAGATTATTATCTTGATATCGTAGGCGCTAAAACGGATGGCCGGGTACTGGATCCAGTTGATTTTGATGGTCGCAAAACCCCTGAAGATTTAGTGAAGATCCGTCCGCCTCTGAAGGAATTCAATGCGCCGATGGGGTTTATGGTTGGCTTCCCTGATATACCGCACTTAATGAATGTCAAAAAATCCATAAAATCATTGTTTCATGTCCTGAAGCTAGTGAGTCGCTATGTCATTGACCGAATTAGCTACCCGCGTGGAACTCACCTTACGATGGGTAATGCCCTAATCGCTAGGTTGTTGTTATCAGCGCGGCAGCGCGGTGTTAAATTGTGGCTAAATTCACCCATGGATAAGTTGATAGTCGATAATGGTCGGGTCGTCGGTGTGAGTGTTATCCACGACGGAAAATTAACAAACGTGATGGCGCGGCGAGGTGTCGTATTGGCTAGCGGCGGCTTTTCGCAAAATGAAGACATGCGGAAAAAGTATATTCCGTATCCTGAGCATCATGTCTCCTTTTTGCCGGAAGGGAACACCGGTGATGGTATAAGTGCAGCAGAACACGTTGGCGGGAACCTTGAGCTTGGTAACTACCATAATGCGGCCTGGGCAGTATTGTCCGTGCTCAAAGAACCTAGTGGCCATGTGCGTAAGCAGCCTCACGTAATGCTAGATCGAACCAAGCCAGGGTGTATTGCTGTTAACGGCAAAGGCGAACGTTTTGTGAATGAATGCGCGGCCAATTTTGTTGAGGCGATGCACGATACAGGCTCTGTGCCAGCTCATTTAATTTGTGACCACAAATTTATAAAGAAGTATGGTCTCGGTCTGGTTATGCCTGGTGGTATCGGTTTAGGCAAAATGATAGAGGCGGGTTATATCATCTCTGCACCGACCATAGTTGAGTTAGCGGGTAAAATAGGCGCCGACGCCGTTGGCTTGGTGGAAACGGTCGGTAAACATAATCAATATGCGCAAACTGGCACGGACCCTGATTTTGGTAAGGGTAGTACAGAAGCGGATACCTGCTGGGGAGACTTGGAGCACTCACCCAACCCCTGTCTTGGCAAAATTCAGACTGGTCCTTTTTACGCCGTTAAAATTTTTCCAGGTGATGGATCCACTACGCTGGGCCTCAAAGTAAATAATAAAGCTCAGGTATTGGATGAAGATGAGAACGTTATTGCTGGTTTATATGCCTGCGGACTTGATATGAATGTCTTATGGAGGGGGCGGGAACCTTCACACGGTTCTTACAATGGGCTAAGTCTGACATTTGGTTATGTTATAGGCAAAACGCTAGCCGGAAAGGGACTCTAGGCTGCGGTTGTGTGCTATCACGTGTTCATGATGTTATTAACGAGTGATGAGGAATAATGTAATGGCGAAATTAAACGCTGTGGGGCAGGAGCGGCAATTTTGGGGTGTAATTCCGACGCTGCCGGCTACAGATTTACAAGAATTGGCGCAACAAATGGAGGTTGTTGGTTTTGAGGGTGCCCAAGCCTTACAGATTTATGGCCCTCCTTTTGCGTCGCTTGCTGTAGCAGCCGCGGCAACGAATAAATTAAAAGTGGGGACTGGGGTTATTGTCGCCGGCACTCGTAGTCCGTTTGAAACCGCGATGATGGCTATGGATATCGATCGCATCAGTAGTGGTCGCTTTGTGCTTGGCTTAGGTACCGGAGTTAACTCAGTAAACACTGGTCTGTATGGCGTACCGCATTACAAGCTTGTGGCTAATCTTCGCGACACTGTTGCAGCAATTCGTCATATTGTTGCGGGCTCACATAAGGGCTTGCAGCCCTATGAAGGCAGCTTTTACAAGGCTGATTTTAAGGAAATGATGGTGCTCGCACCCCCTGTGCGAGAACGCATCCCTATCTGGATAGCCGCTTTACGAGACAAGCTCTTAGAAACGGCGCTTGAAATTTCTGACGGGGTTATGCTGCATGCACTTTGGTCTCCAAACTATACCGCTAGTCGCGGTGACGAAGTTAACGCAACACTTAGCAAATACGGACGCCAGCGCAGTGATATAACGATCAATTCTTGGCCATGGGTGGCCGTGAATTCAGATTTAAAACAAGCGATTGACGACTCCCGGCCAACTGTTGCGGCCTATGCCAGCATCGAGGTTTATGAACCGTTTTTTGAAGCTTGCGGCTTTTTGAAAGAGGCTAGACTTTGTCAGGAGGGTGCAAAGAGCGAAGCCGACTCCTCAAAATTTGCACATCATGTGCCGGATGAAATGGTCACTACTTTTGTGGCTTGCGGCGACGTTGACGCGGTTTTAGAGGGATTGGAGCCCTATTGGGAGGTGGCAGATAACCTCACACTCATGTCGCCTTACCGTCATTTGTCTATGGAGAAGATGCATTTCTATGGGCAAGGTCTATTTCAACTTGTGCATGGGGCTAAGAGGGCTTAGGTATTTATTGGCAGGGCTAAATGCCATAGGCCAGCCATGACTCAAAGTTACATATATTTAATTGTAAAATATATTTTAAGTGATAAGATAATTTATGGTAAATATTGTAGATTTAATTTCAGTGCGATATCGCAAGGTCTATTTGGTGGCATTTTTTGCACTAGCTCTGTGTTTATATGCGGCGGTTACGGCAACACAAGACTTGGAGCGTATTACTTGGTTATTCGGTGAAAAAAACGCCTACGCTATAACGCAGTCAGGAGGCAGTTTACCGGCAAAAAATCTGGGAAGCTGGCAACAATTTGTTGTTTGTGTCCATAGCCCGAAGTAGATTTCGGGCGTCTATATTTAGATGAGATGATTTTATAAACTTGTTAAATTTCAGCATTGAAAACTAAATTACGAAGCAGCATGCGATAACCTATTAGAGAGATCAGCTTAATGATGACATCTGAAAACATAGAAATTCCAGAACACGTTCCGGCGGAACTTGTTAGTTCTTTCAGTTTGAGAATGGGCGAGTTTACCGAAGAGAACCCTTGGGAAAAAATTATTCCTGATGAGTGTAACGGGCCTGATATAACCTACGCGCCGGATGGTTATCCTGCAGGCGGGCCATCTTGGATTCTTCGCAAAGCCAGTGATATCAAGGCTGTTTATCAAAACCCTGAGTGTTTTAGTAGTGCAGACTTCAGCCCTTTTGGGATTATGTCTGGGGAAGAGTGGAGTCTGGTACCTGTCGAGATCGATCCGCCGCATCACGGGCCTATTCGTCAAATGCTTAACCCTGTCTTTTCGCCCCCAGCGATGAAACGGATGGAACAGCCAGTAAAAGACGCGGCAACTCGCTGTATAGAAAGATTTAAGTCTGGTGGTAACGTAGACTTCGTTAAAGTCTTTGCTGGCCCTTATCCGGTAGGCGTAATTCTCGATCTGATGGAGCTGCCGCAAGACCGGATGGAAGAATTTCTGGTTTGGGAAAAGCAAATGCTGCATTCCGGCGACTTCACTGAAATGGTTACCGGCTGCCGGAATTCTGTTGCCTACCTTAAGGAGGTGCTGGCGGAGCGGCAAGCAAATCCTGGTGATGATTTAATAAGTCATATGATAAAAACCCCTATTCAGGGAAGAGAAGCCACTTACAATGAACTAATGGGCTACTTCTTTAATTTATTTATTGGCGGTTTAGATACGGTTACGGCGAGCTTGAGTAATATGTTCCGTTACTTAGCTGAGCATCCTGTCGAGCAGCAGTATTTGCGTGAAAATCCTGACAAGATTCCTGCGGCGGTAGAAGAGCTCATGCGTGCGTTTTCGCCTGTGACAACTTATCGGACTGTAACTCAAGAGATAGAAATCTCTGGAGTAAGAATGTTGCCGGGAGATAAAGTTGCTGTATCAACGACATTATCGAATCGCGATCATCTGGCTTTTGACGATCCTCATGCAGTGTCATTTGACCGTAAAGCTGCCCAGCATGTTGCCTTTGGGCACGGGATTCATTTCTGCTTAGGTGTTCATTTAGCTAAACGCGAGTTACGAATTGCAGTAGCGGAGATGCTGGCGGCCTTCTCCGATATCCGTTTGCAACCTGGTGTGGCGATTAGAAGCCAAGTCGGTGGAATAGTGCAGCCAACCAATCTACCGTTGATCCTTACCGTATAAGTCCCGCCCAGGGCCTATATTGTTGCCGAGCAACCACTGCTCGGCTTTTTTAATAGTGCCGTTTATACGAGTGTGGTGATAGCTTAATGCTTGTGGTTCAGATCGACTAACTCTCCGGTTGCGAACACGATCAACAGAATGCTGCGGTGCCTATTAAAAATTGCACTAAAGCTTATCGGCAATGAAATTGAGTGGCGATAGTCATTATTAAGGATTTTGATGTGGATAACGGTGCTTAGCTTGGGCTCCGTAAGCGGCTAGCTCAGTCGGGCTATCTTGGTGTATCACTGGTGTAGCGGCGGTTTCTCTGCGTCGGTGTGCGGTAGCAAAAGACCGCTCAGGATACGGAAAGGCGGGGGCACGTCTGTGGTTAAAGCTTATTTTTTAGGGTGTCAAAATTATGAAGCTTGAAAAGAAACAATACTATAAGCAAGTAGAACTTAACGCGCCAATTGACGTGTGCTTTAACGCTGCGATGGACCCGGAAATAATGAAGAGATGGATTCCCGATGTAAAAGATATAAGCTACGACCACAGCGCGGCTATAGCACCTTATCACTCAGGTAGTGTTAGAAGTATCACGATGCCGAATGGGGCAGTGATTAAGGAGCGTATTAATCATTATCAGGCGCCTAATCATTGCGGCTACGAAATTGATTCAATGGGGTTTGTATTTGATCTTTTGGTTAGTAATTATCATGGCTTATTGAGTTTTGAAGCTATTACTGAGGATAAAACGCTATTTACTTGGCAAGGGGATTTTGATTGCAAGGGCTTGCAAAAAATTACCGAGCCGCTAGTGAGGAAAATGGTACGGAAAGTTATTTACGGCATGGTTGAAAACTTGCAACAACATTTCGACAAGTGATACTGCCTTCAGCTGTTAATGACTTGACGCGCATGCGTTAAGAACACTATTAGTGTGGTAAATTATTGTCTGCTGAATGGTCTAGGCGTTCTATTGCCCTCCCCCTCTTACTTTTGACGCTGACGTGAAGACCTTGGTGGCGTTCTTTTTTATCTCCTGAAGTTGCAATCGAGCCGGCCCGCTTAAATGTGCCGCGAGCCGGGCGCGGAAAATAATTCGTCTATAGTTCTCCCTGCGCCTGTTTCTTTAGCGGCAACCAATGCAAAAATCCATATAAAATCGTGAGGAAGATACTGGTGGAGATTGCGCCCGGGTATTTCTTTATGTGCTCTATAAAAACGAGCACCTCAAAAACATGAGCGATAAGTACCGCAATAATAAAGTATTGGTAATAAAGTGTTAGCTCACCCAGTAGGGGGAAGAAAATTGATACTACAGCTAGAATATAAAAACCAGATAAAAGTACTTTTAATGCTTTAATCATAAAAAACTCCACGCCCAAAAAATATTTTAGTTATTTTACCTAGATACTATCCGTAGTCATAATAATAAAATGCATATTTGCCGAATAGTTAAAGCGGCTATTTGGCATTACGCTAGTTGCAAAAGCTAATTTTATCACGGTTTTGATTTTAGCGATTGGGTCAATCTACATACAGAAAGTCTAGGTTGCTAGCTAAAATCGAAGTCCGCCATCCATTTCGAGGACTCGGCCATTAAAATAATCATTACAAAGAATAAATGCCGCAGCTTCAGCAATCTCGGCGATATCCCCCATTCTTCCGACGGGGATTCGAGAAGCCATTTTTCCTAGTATGTCGGGCTTCATACTCGCGACCATATCGGTCATGACAAATCCCGGAGCAATCGCGGCGCAGCGTATACCATATCGCCCAAGTTCTTGGGCCCAGGTTGTTGCTAGTGCGGCTACACCAGCTTTTGCTGCCGCGTAGTTGCTCTGGCCAATGTTGCCGCTTTTGGCGATACTTGAAATGTTGATGATGACACCTTTAGTCGCATGATTAATCATTTGTTCTGCTGCTGCACGACCGCAAAGAAATACACCTGTTAGATTTACGTCAATTACAGCTTGCCACTGCGCTAGGCTCATTCTATTGGTGGCCTGCCCGTCTTTGGTCTTTATTAATAAGCTGTCTCTGAGTATTCCTGCGTTGTTAATAAGAGCATTTAATTCACCGTGGTCGGTTACTATTTGTTTAAAAATTTGATCGACCTGAGGCTCGTCTGCGACGTTACAGCAATATGCTGCAGCATTAATGCCAAGGGCTTCCAAGGCAGACTTTGCCTGATCAACCTCCGATTTCTGGATGTCTATAATGACGATGGTAGCGCCCTTGCGTCCCAAAATTTTTGCCATGCCCAGTCCCAGACCGCGGGCGCCGCCGGTGATCGCAATAGTGGCGTGATTTAATTCCATAGTCTTCGTGCCCTTTAATTAGTCGATAATTTATTATATATCAAACAATATATATTATGCGGGGCGATTTGGTTTTGTGGCAGTTATTCGCTAGCAATATGTGCGACACCTCTGTTGCTTTCGATGGCAAGTGAGTTGACGAGCTGCTATTAAAAAAATAGTGATGGAGGCTTGTTAGATCGAATGAGATGTATTCGCCGCCGTGTGGACTTGCTTCGCGGCAGCTGGGTCTGAACGGTGTTCTACGCTTTGTGCAGGTCTTGAATTTTAACTTTGTATAAAGGAAATTAGCGTTGTAAGGGGTAATTCAGTGTAAATTAACCGCTAAATGATTGTCAGGGTGTAGTTTTGATGGCGAGAGATCGACGCATTGATAAAACTCAGCGTGCTTTACGCATGGCTATGTCTGAGTTGGTTGAGGAAAAGGATTATGCGGCTATAACGGTTCGCGATCTTGTAGAGCGCGCCAATGTTGCACGGTCGAGTTTTTATGCACATTTTAGAGATAAAGATGATTTAGTCTTAAGTGGTTTTAAAGAGATCGGTATCAATGCGGCGGAAGACGTTTTTTCTGGTAGTGAAGAGGGCTATCCGAACTTTGCGATTGTGTTGTTTCGAGGTGCTGAACAATGGAAATCGATGGCAAAGGCTTTTCTTAGTTTAGATGCGGCAACAGTGGCATCCCACCACCTGCGTAATATGGTCATCATTCAGGCGCGAGAGTGGCTGCGTTCTCACTCTAGTGAGGATATGTCGATGCTGGAGCAGGAGGCGATAGTGCATTATCTCGCTAGCGGATTACTGAGTATGATGATTTGGTGGGTGCAGAATGATTTTCCGTGTTCCGCCGATGAAATGAGTGAGACGTTTAATACTCTTGCAGTGAAAGGTCTACAGGGCGTTGCGCACGTTTCAATTGGCGAGCGGTAGATTTTTTAAGGGTCGTGAAGTGTTGCCTGATAGTCGCAAAGTGGGGCAAGTACTGATGTCATCCTTGCCCATTTATCGCATGTATTTTTAGTCTTGCCGGTGAGCCAATCGCGCCAAAGAGCATGTTTAATACTATTTTAGGGTACTAAGTGGCTGTCGACTCCCCATATTAAGCGCACTGCGATACAGGGGATTGTAACAAAGACTAGGCACGCTATATTGAATGCCAATACAAAAGCGCCTATACGAGCTAGTCCTGAAGACGCTCCAGCGGTCATTTTATCGATATTGAGTAAGCGTTCGTGCCACCAATAACCATTGCTATTACGAGCTCTGAGTAAATATATTATTGCGATGCTAAAGGCGACCAGAGTCACTGTTGGCCAAATGAGGGGGTAGTCTGCGTATTGGGCGGAAGCGTAAGGGCCGAAGCTATGCGCATAGCCCCACCAGGCGGATTCGGCGGCAGTTTTCTCGCCATTGATGTTATAGGCGTAAAAAATTGGCGCTATAACAAATAATACAATGGGCCACTGGGGTATTTTAGGGAGATAGCGCTCGCGTAGATTTAGTATGGTCAGTAGAAATGGGTAGATAAGTGAGAAGTACCAGCCCCACGAGAAAAAGAGGAATGCAGGTTTAATGGGCGTGGTAAAGGGCGATTCACCCCAAGGGAGTAAGGGGAATTCTGAATTCCAGTAGATATAGGCGCCCCAATCACCATAAAACTCCTGCCAAGACGTGAGTGAAGCCGCAATAAGTATGAGTAGGCCTGGTCGTAATTCTTTTTTATAGGCGCTCCATAACGACCATGATATAAGCATAAAAATGAAAAAAGCCACACTGAAGTTATGCATTCCCATGCCACCGATCGGCGTAACATCGAAGGGCTTTTCGGCGGTTTTTGCAAAAACGGTCGATGAGCTCAGGCTAAGTAATAATATACTCAGGCAGTATTTCGGCATCGTTTTCCCTACTTATTTTGTTGACCGAAGAGTTGAAAGTTTATCACTAGCACTTACTGGCTTGTATTGATGTAGTCATACAGCGTCGTATTAATTGTATGTTAACGTCCTTTATTAAAGGTTTTGTCCGTTTGCGACTTGCACGGGTGCGCGTAAGATTGGGCCTGTATACAACGCTAATGATCGGAATAGGATGTAGTTATGAGCAAGACCACTGCCATGAGCAATGCCTTTGTTGAAATAAGCAAAGCGTACGCAGGAAACCTAGATAACCCTTATCCAATGTATGAGCGGTTGTTGGCTCAGGGGCCCGTTTATGATGGTGATATTCTTCAGGATTGCGGCGTCCCCTCTATAGTTGCAGGAATGGATCAGAGTCGTAGAGTCTTTTCCCTTCTCGGTTATGACGTTGTGTCCAAGGCGTTGCTCGATTCTGAAAATTACTCAAGTGACATATATAAAGAGGCTTTTGAGATGGTGATGGGGGGACCGGTCATCCTATTTTTGAAGGGTGATGAGCACCGGTTTTATCGCCAGTTGCTAATGAATACCCTTTCGCCAGGCGCCCTGCGGTCGCTGTCTGAAAATCAATTTAAACCACTTATTCGCGAAATGGTGAATACTCTTGCTCAGGGCGAGCGAAGCGAGTTAATGGCTGATTTTATTCTCGATTTTCCGTTGCGGGTTGTTTTTGAGCTGTTCGGGTTGCCGTCTGATGATGAAGAAGAAATTCAGGCGTTCTCGAATCGAGCGCTAATTATGATGATGGGTGGATTGCTTGATCCTAGTAATCCGGAAGAAGCTCATCAGCGTATTGGCGCCGCGATGGTGGCATCTCAAGAATTGTTCGATCAATTATTGGCGGCGGTCGCGTCGCGTCGCGCCAAAGGTGATATTGACGGGCATGATCTTATCGGTCAATTGCTTCGTTACGATAATGATGGCGAGAAGCTGAGTGATGAGTTTATCGCGCAATTCCTGCGGCCTACTCTAGCGGCAGCGGGTGAAACGACCAGTCGCGCTTTTGCCGTAGTGATGGCGGTTTTACTGGAGCGGCCGGCGTTATTGGCGCAGGTCCGTGAGGATCGCAGCCTTATACCGTCAGTAATTAATGAGGCTATGCGCTTTGAAAGCTCTGTTTCCGTTATTCCCCGAATTGCGGCAAATGACATTGAAGTTGGTGGCGTGAGTATTCCCGCAGGATCGGGTATTAATATTGTTGTAAGTGCGGCGAATAGAGATCCGTCGACACATAATAACCCTCATGAGTTTAGTTTAGAGAAGCGTAAAAAGCAGGGGTTGGCGTTTGGTTATGGTCCGCATATGTGCATGGGAATGATGTTGGCGAGAATGGAGATGGAAATCGCGCTAAATGCCATGCTGGATCTAATGCCGGGGCTGCGGCTTGATCCGAGTCAGCCTTATGATGGGGTTCAGGGGATTCATTTCCGTTCACCTGGGACGCTCCCGGTTACTTGGGATAGGTAAGTTGGTGTTTTAAGTTGTTGCATAGGCGACCATTTGGTCGCCTTTTTTGTTTGTGCGGGTGTGGAGTGTCGGGCTACCGTTCATATGGCTGGCTTTACTTTGTTTTAATACATTATAATGCGTAAAATATATTATTTTATTTTGGAGTGAGTGCTTATGGGTCGGTCGTTGTGGGTTCCCTCGGAAAAACGAGTGAAAGAGTCTCATATGCAGCGCTTTGCTGACCTGCTCGGTGAGCAGTTTAATATTCGCTTTGCGAATTATCACGATCTGCGCGAATGGTCTGTTGATAATGTCGAGTTATTTTGGCAGGCGCTTTGGGACTACTCTGAAATTAGAGCGTCGAAACGTTCTAATATCGTGCTGGCTGACGCCGAACGCTTTCCTGGCGCAAAATGGTTTCCTGACGCTAGGCTTAATTTCGCGGAGAATTTATTGCGTTATCGCGATGACAAAATTGCGTTAATTTCGCGCATGGAGGACGGCCGACGGCGCGAGATAAGTTATGCGGAGCTCTATGCGCAAGTGGCTGGCGTTGCAGCTGCCTTAAGGGTCGAGGGCGTTGTCGCTGGTGATAGGGTTGCGGGCTTTATGCCAAATGTCATAGAGACCGTAGTTGCGATGTTGGCGGCGACGAGCCTTGGTGCTATTTGGACATCGTGCTCTCCTGATTTTGGAATCAATGGTGTTATTGATCGCTTTGGTCAAATAGAACCGAAAGTACTATTTGCCTGTGATGGCTATCTTTATAACGGTAAAACCCTAGATAGCTTGCCTCGAGTCGCCGAGATCGCGACACGCATTGACTCTCTGCAGAGAGTGGTGGTTGTGCCGGTGCTGGGGGCGGATTGCAGTTCATTGTTCGCAAGCGTGGATAAGGCTGTATCGTACGAGGGTTTCGCCGCGGCTGGCCCGACAGAAGTTGAGTTTGAGCAGCTCCCGTTCGATCACCCGGTTTATGTCGTTTATTCCTCTGGCACAACCGGGGTGCCGAAGTGCATTGTGCATGGAGCTGGTGGCACCCTAATTCAGCACCAAAAAGAATACTTGCTGCACATGGATGTAAGTCGTGACGATGTGTTTTTCTATTACTCCACTTGTGGTTGGGTTATGTGGAATATTTTAGTGAGCGGTTTGGCGACCGGGGCGACGTTGGTTCTTTATGATGGCTCGCCATTCTCTCCTACACCCTCAGTGTTGATTGATATGGCTGAGGAGGAGGGGATTACGGTATTTGGTGGCGGCGCAAAGTACTACGCATCCTTAGAGAAGTTCGGGGTGAAGCCGAGAGAAACCCACGATTTATCAGCATTGAAAACGATATTGTCGACAGGCTCGCCGCTTTCTGAAGAGAGTTATGAGTACATTTATCGGGATATCAAGAGTGATGTTTGTTTGTCTTCAATTTCCGGTGGCACCGATATTATTTCTGCGTTTGTCGAAGGAAGTCCGACGCTTCCTGTGTACAGTGGTGAGTTGCAGTGTCGCGGGCTCGGTATGGCAATAGAGGTTTGGGATGATGATGGGAATAGCGTTGTCGGTGAAAAAGGCGAGTTGGTTTGTGTTAAACCCTTTCCATGCAGTCCATTGGGTTTTTGGAACGATCCGGAAGACCAAAAATTCCTAGAGTCCTATTTTAGCTCGTATCCGGGAGTTTGGTCGCAGGGGGATTTCGCTGAGATCACTGAGCATGATGGCATGATTATCTATGGCCGCTCAGATACGGTGCTCAACCCCGGTGGGGTGCGCATTGGTACGGCTGAAATATATCGCCAGGTTGAGCGTGTCGACGCTGTGCTTGATAGCGTATGTATTGGTCAGGAGTGGGCGGATGATGTTCGTGTCGTGCTCTTTGTAATCTTGCGTCAGGGGGTTGAGCTTGATGAGGCGCTGCAGAATCGTATTCGCGATGAAATTCGAAGTAACGCGACCCCGCGGCATGTTCCCAGCAAAATAATTGCGGTACCGGATATCCCCCGAACTTTAAGCGGTAAGAATGTGGAGCTTGCAGTACGAAGTGTTGTGCATGGCCGCCCAGTTAAGAATACTGATGCCCTAGCCAACCCTGATGCTTTGGCTTACTTTGCCGACTGTCCTGAGTTGCGCGTCTAGCTTTCTCCTCGAATGCCGGCGGAGCGTTACCGTCGGCTCGTTCGGTCTCGTGTCCTAGAGCTTCCCTCCTGCTGGTATACCTCTGATGTTTATCGTTTATCTGCTGATTTAATGAGTGGGCGGTGTGCGCCGGTGCTGATTTATATGATGTGGGCATTGACGAGATTGAACATATTGAATATATTGTACTCAATGTGTTCAATCGGTTTGATTGCGCTCTTTTTATGTTCATTGCCAGTATCGATAAAGAGGACAAAAGTATGGCGGGCACCCCAGATTCTGTGATTGCAAGCAGCAGTCAGCTTGATGAATTGATTAATATGGATCGCAAGGAGGTTTCTCTTCGTGCCTTGTCTGATAAATCGCTTTATGAACTGGAGCTTGAGCAGCTATTTGGCAAAGTGTGGAATCTTTTAGGGCACGAATCTGAAATTCCAAATGCTGGGGACTTTGTTGTGCGTCCTATTGGCGAGGATCAGGTCATCGTGGCGAGAGATCGGGATGATAAGATTTATGCGTCGCTGAATGTTTGTGAGCACCGCGGTATGCGTGTGGCGCTGTCGGAACAGGGCAATTCCTTGGTGCATCGTTGTATTTATCACGGCTGGGCTTACAAGCCTAACGGCGATTTTATTGGGGCTCCAGTTCCGCGGGCGAAAATGCATGGTGATATTTGCGAGAAGGCAGAGCTTGGACTCAAGCAGGCAAGGGTAGCGCTTTATGGCGGCTTAATCTTTGCGACCTGGGAGCAGGACGGGCCGTCATTGGAAGAGTTTCTCGGTGAATCGAAGTTTTACTTCGATATGCTATTTAACCGCACGGATAATGGCCTAGAGGTTCTTGGGCCGCCGCAGCGGGCGCGAGTGCATACGAATTGGAAGGCCCCGGCAGAGCAGTCCTCTGGTGATGGGTTTCATACCTTAACTTTACACCGATCAATGATTGAACTGGGTGTCTTGGGGGACCCAGATGGTGATGGCTCTGAAGCCACGATGGATGGCATTAATGTGTGTGCCAATGGTCACGCGCTGCGCTGCATCCCTGCCGAGCAAAGTTTTGCGATGGTTAAGGGTATGGATATTACCAAAATGGGCTATGAGGAGCGTTTGGCAGTGCTGCCACCGCCGGGAATTACGCCCGAGCTTTTGCCAGAACTTAAAAAGCATTTGAACGATGAGCAGATTCGTCTGTTGGCTGAGGCGCCGCCACAAGTAGGTGGCATGTTCCCTAATATCGGCTTTTTATTCCTGTACACACCGGCACCTGACGGCACTATGAGTAGCTGTTTAGCTTTGCATTTATTTTCACCTAAGGGCCCCAATGAGATTGAGTTTTGGACCTGGTTATTTGCTGAAAAAGATGCGCCAGTAGAAGTGAAAGAAAAGATGCTGCGCAGTAGTATAAATGCTGTTGGTACCACTGGATTATACGAGCAAGATGATGCTGAAACTTGGCCGCATATGTATAAGTCATCGCTGGGCACGCATGCGCGTAAAAATGTCACAATGAAATATCAAGCGCTGTTGGGTGAAAATAAGCCTGAGGGCTGGCCTGGTGGCGGCAAGGTTTTTGCGGGGCTTGGAAAAGACGATACTCAGTGGGAGTGGTGGAAGGAATATCGTAAATGGATGGCGTCTTGAATTTGTATCGCTTAGGTCAATGAGGAGGAAAAAATGACAAATGTTAATTTACAAAGCGAGTCCTCGGGCGCGGCGGTGCGTTTTCCGGCGGGCTCTCCCGAGTATAATCGAGTATCAGACTTTTTGGTGGATGAGGCTGAAATTCTTGACGAGTTTCGCCTTGATGAATGGTTAGGGTTTTTGGCAGAAGATATCCATTATTGTGTTCCGGTCCGACAAACAAAGTCAGTTGCGGATAAGGGTGTGAGTTCGGCTTTCCGTACAATGCATTACGACGATAACTACGGAACATTAATGTTCCGGGTTAAGCGATTTTTAGAAACCAAAAGTGCCTGGTCTGAAGATCCTCGCTCTCGCACCCGGCGTCTGGTTACGAATTTACGCGTGCATCAGGGTGCTAGCGTTAGTGAGTACGAAGTAAGAAGCTATTTGTTGATTACCCGCAACCGCTTTGAGTCAACAGAAATAGAGACCTTGACTGCCGAAAGAAAAGACACGCTGAGGCTGGTTGATGGTGAGCTAAAGCTTGCGCGCAGGGAAATTATGATCGATATGGCGGTGCTAGCTTGGCCAAACTTATCGGTATTCTTGTAAAGAGCTGAATACGGACTGGAGCCTGATAAGGGGAATAGTATAATGCAGGGATTTTCTGGGAAGCGGGTTTTGGTTACTGGCGCGGGTGATGGTTTGGGGAAAGGCATTGCGCGCAGGTTTGCGCGGGAAGGCGCCTCGGTAGTTATCGCAGAAATTAATACAGAAGCTGGCGAGCGGACCGCTCAAGAGATTCGCGACCAGGGCGGAAGTGCCGTATTTGTTGAAACTGATGTTTCGAGCAGGGAGTCGGTTGAAGCAAGTATTGGAATGATTAAGGCCCGGTTTGGCGGTTTGGATGTGCTTGTCAATAACGCGGCAACTCTCTCGCCAAATATACTGCTTGAGCAAAAAACGGACGCGATGTTAGAAAAAGTATTGCGTACTGGGTTGTGGTCAACGTGGTGGTATATGCAGGCAAGTATGCCGCTGATGCGTGATCAAGGTGGTGGTCGTATTATTAATTTCTATTCAATTGATGCTGAATCTGCTGCGTGGCTTCATGCCGATTATAATCTTACTAAAGCTGCGATTAAGTCCTTGACCCAAAGTGCTGCTGTAGAATGGGCGCGCTTTAATATTCAAGTGAACGCTATAGCACCTACCGGCACGGGTACGGTATTTGCGCAGCTTTCGCGGGATATTCCTGGTTTTTCAGAGATGGCTTCCGGGATGAATCCGATGGGGCGAGTGGGTGATCCTGAGGAAGATATCGCACCTGTAGTGTTGTTTTTGGCTTCGGAGTGGTCAAAATACGTCACTGGGGAGACTATACATGTCGATGGCGGGCTTCATCTGCCACGTTATGCGTCAAAACCGCATAATTTGAGCGAGCTCGAAGGCTAATATCACAGTAGTTTTATGAGTTATACTGTATCGAGAGGCTTGAGTATTCGAGTCTCATCGCAATATTTCGCAATTATAGAGATAGCTGATGGTGAAAGAAGCTGCCGCTTCCAAGGTAAGTGAGGTATTTAAAAGTGTCGGGGCTGATGCGTCGGGTAGCGCAAAAAGTCGCTCTTCGGGTCCAAATCAAAGCGTTCGGCGGATACTTGATGCAACTCTTGAAACTTTGGCAAGGCAGGGGCTGCAAAGTCTGTCAATGACAGATGTTTGCCGGGCAGCCGGTGTGGCTCGGGGAACCTTGTATCGATATTTTCCTACCAAGGAGTCATTGTTGGAGGGTATTGGCGAGCAAGTACGAGCACACTTTGAGGATGGCCTGAAAGCAGTATGTGATGAGACACACTCAGGGAAAGAGCGATTTCAGGCGGTGATGGAATTCCTTGTTGTTTATTCTAGGAGTACGCGTGGGGACCGCTTGTTGGAAGTTGAACCCGGTTTTGTGCTGCAGTTTTTTGCGCGTAATATGCAGCATTATTCCGAGATAATGGCAGACGCTTTGCAGCCATTTTTCGAAGAAATTCAAACTCGTACCGGTGGAGAGGTGCACAGTGCAGCTTGGGCTGAATTAATATTGCGTGCGAACTTATCGTTCTTTTTGATTGAGCCCCACGCTGGAGGGCCCGATTTGCTAGACGAGATGCAGCACTTGTTGCATTTTTTAACCGAGCCAGCGTAATTTTAGATAATTTTGCAGGCTTCTGCGAAGGCAAGTCGCGGGTTTCGGGGGTGGAGCTTACTGCTGTCACCGTAGCCCACATTGCAAATGAAATTAACCTTCCATTTCCCGTCGGGGAAAAATGCCTTGTTTAGCGCAGTTTCGTCAAAACCGGACATTGGTCCACAATCTAAGCCAAGTGCGCGGGCCGCCATAATGAAGTAAGCGCCTTGTAAGGAGCTATTTCTAAACGCGGTGTCTTGAGCTAACTGGGGGTTGCTCGCAAATATGTCACGAAGCGGCTTTTGTGGGGTCAGTGTTGGCAGCTTTTCGTAGAATTCTGAGTCCCAAGCAATGATGACTGTCACTGGGGCATGTGCGACTTTTTCTATATTGCCTGCGTTAGTCACGGTGATAAGCTGTTCTTTTGCTTTGTCGCCTTTGACGAAGACAAACCGCGCGGGACAAGAGTTGGCCGATGTCGGCCCTTGTTTGCTGAGTGAATACAGCTCTTTTATTATCTCGTCATCCACCGATTTTGGCAGCCAATGAGAGTGTGTTCTTGCTGTGCGAAATAGTTGATCGAGTGAATTGTTGCTTAGCATAATATTTTAAACCGTCGCTTTGGGATCGCCTTTTTTTCTAGGCGATTTTTTGGTAGGACTGTTTGCGACTTTAGCTTTGCCGGCTTTAGACTTAGTTGTCTCGGCGTCGCCCGATACTTCCGGTGTATCCAGTAATACTCGGGTCGTGACTGTTAGGTGGGACTCCAATAGCGCTAAGGCTTTCGGGATGTCCTTGGCTAGCGCGGCGTCCATAATCTCTTTGTGCTCGCTGTTTACGTCGCGCTCTCTTCGTGCAAGGGGTAATGACAGTCGACGATAACGCTCCGACTGAGCATATAGCCCCTCTCTGATTCGTAGCAGCCATGGACTGTTGCATGCAGACACAAGGGCGGAGTGGAATTGTCGGTGAGCGTCGGCGAAATTGTCGCCTAGCCGTTCTTGGTCTGTCGGGTCGCGTTGGGGTGTGCGTGACATTCGATGAAAGGATGCAACAAGGTCGGCCTCCCAAGAAATGTCGCCATTTTCGATAGAATGCTTAAGGCATAGGCATTCAATGTGTGTCCTAACCTCGGTCAAATCCGCAAGTTCTTCGGCGGAAATTTCGGCCACTTTGAAACCCTGCTGGGGCTCCGATCGCACAAATCCCTCTGAGCTTAGTCGGGCTAGCGCTTCCCTAACTGCGCCTAGGCTAACTTCATGTTGTTTGCACAGGCTTGTGATGTTCAGCCGGGCGCTGGGCGGTAGTCGACAGGAGAGGATGTCCATGCGGATCTGTAGGTAGACTTTTTCTGAAAGGGTGATTTCTTTTTCGGCCATTGCTAGCGTGCTCGTATTAGTTCCATTATTTACCAATTATACATTAGATATCTATTTTCTCTGATTTAAATGTTTGATCATGTTTCGTCTCGTCTTTTATTGTATTGACTGGATTGCCTTTAAAATATATTTTCTCTTGTATAATACATGTCTATGTATATAATTGATGCATATGAGCAATGTAATTGAGGGGTGTGGCTGATGCGTTTTCTCGCTTTTAGTGTTGATGGTCAGGAGGGCTTGGCCGTTGTTGGTAATAATGGTGAGCATGTTGGGTTGTTGGCTAATGACCCGCAGTATCCGGGCTCTCTCTCGGAGCTGGTCGCTGCTGGTGGCGAAGGGCTTTCTCGGGCTGGCGCGGTGCTGCTGGAAGGCCAGCAAATCGATATTGATAAAGTAAAAGTGCTACCGCCGCTACCTAGGCCAAATAAAATTTTCTGCTTGGGTTTGAATTATGCTGAGCACGCCGCTGAAGGGGGGTTCGAGCCGCCGCCTTATCCGACTGTGTTTGCGAGATTTGCATCTAGCTTAATTGGGCACAATGAGCCAATTGTTTGCCCTACCGTGTCACATATGCTGGATTACGAAGGTGAGTTTGTGGCTGTAATCGGTAAAGGTGGTCGAAATATAGAAAAGGCGGACGCCTTGGGCCACGTTATTGGTTACGCTGTGTTTAACGATGCGTCAATACGCGATTATCAGCTGATTACACCGCAGTGGACTATCGGTAAAAACTTCGATGATACCGGTGCCTTTGGTCCCTACTTTGTTACAGCGGATGAGTTAGCACCCGGTGCGGTTGGCCTGCATATTGAAACGCGTTTAAATGGTGAGGTTGTGCAAAGTGCCTCTACCGATGATTTGATTTTTGATGTTGCAACTACGGTATCCCTATTAAGCGTGCCTATTACACTTGATGCCGGTGATATTATTGTAATGGGAACGCCTTCCGGCGTTGGCCACGCGCGTAAGCCCCCCTTGTATATGAAGGCGGGTGATGTGTGCGAAGTAGAAGTAGAGGGTATGGGTGTGTTGCGCAACCCAATTGTAAATCAGTGATAATTAGACCGCCGTCAATGTTTTCGTTAAACGGTTATGAAATGAGCTTACTTCGTTGGAGAGATTAGTATGCGTCGGACAGGTGTATTAGGTGTTCATTCGCTGGACCATTTTTGTATCTCGGTTCCTGATTTGAGCGAGGCTAAGGCATTTTATACTGAGTTTGGCCTAGATGCGCGTCCAGATGGTAATGGCACTTTAATGGTCAGGGCTGTTGGTTCCGATCATTGCTGGATTAGAATTGTTGAGGGTGAGCGCAAGCGGCTGGAATACATTTCTTTCGCCGCCTTTTCTGAAGATATGCCAAGGTTTAGAGAGAACTTGGTGGACCTCGGGGTGGCTCCAGTAGAGGGCCCTCTCGGGGCGGATGACGCTTCAATTTGGCTGCGTGACCCTGCCGGTATACTGGTTCAAATCAAGGTCGCAGAGCGATCGGCGCCAACGGAGAAATCTAGTTTCGACGGTGGTGGGGGTGGATTCGGCCAGCGTAATGCCGCCAGCCGAAGCACTGCACCAAAAGTGCATCCGCGTAGACTTGCGCATATTGCGATATTTACAGCTGGTGTTCTGGATGCAATAGAATTTTACACTAAGACGCTCGGTTTGCGTTTATCGGACCAGTCGGCTGATGCAGTCGCTTTTTTACATGGGGCTCATGGTAGTGAACATCACATGCTTGCCTTGCTGGGATCTGCGGGAGGTGGGTTGCACCACTCAAGCTGGGATGTTGGTTCGGTAGATGAAGTTGGCTTAGGTGCAATGCACATGGCTGATAAGGGCTTCGATCGTGGTTGGGGCATGGGACGGCATGTGTTGGGGTCGAACTATTTCCACTATGTGCGCGATCCGTGGGGAAGCTACGCCGAATACACTGCAGACATGGATTATATTCCAGTGGATCTTGAATGGCCCGCAGCGAATCATGCGCCTGAGGATTCAATGTATCTTTGGGGTCCGTCTGTGCCGGAAGACTTTGTTACAAACTTCGAGTTGGGATAGTTTGTAAAGAATTGCGAACTTTTTAGGGTCGTGATTGTATTTCTTAATAAGATGGAGAAATAGCTTTGAAAAATTTTGTGCTATTACATGGTGGGGCCGCAGGTGCTTGGATTTGGAGCAGTGTTGAAAAAAATCTAAGGGAAAATGGGCATAACGTACTTAGTGTAACGTTCACCGGTTGTGCCGAGCGCCGCCACCTTAATAGCAAAGATATTAGTCAAGAAACACATGCTGCGGATGTGGTGAATTCTATAGAATTTGCGCAATTGGATAATGTAATACTTGTCGGTCATAGCTACTCCGGTTCTGTCATACCGATGGTGTTGAGGGATATACCTGAAAAGATAAAAAAAGTTATCTACGTTGATGCTTTGGTGCTAAAAGCTGGTGAAAGTGTTGCTGAGGCGATGGGTTTCATGCCGGCGGAACAATGCGCCGTTGTTAGAGGAATGATTCAGCGCGGCCTAGTTCCAATTTCGTCCGGTGTGGCTGACCAGCAGCGTACGCAGGCAGCTCAGGTGCCCTTTTTGATGACGCTAGAGCAGCAGGACTGGATGCTGTCTTTGTTGTCTGAATTTCCAGCTAGTTGCACGGTAAGTCAGGTCACGCTTGGCGCTGAATCAATTAAACATTCAATAGAATATATTGCTTGTACGAAATCAGATGTCGCTTCACAGCATGATCGGGCTAGAGCCTTGGGTTGGCCTATAAAAGAACTTGACGGTGATCATGCCGTGATGGTTGGTAACCCTTCTGGAACTGCTGATTTGTTAGAGTCAATTTCTTAGTAAGTATAGAATAATATTATAAAATAAATAATGGCAGCTAAACTTGGTGCCGACTATTGCTTGTTGATTTTTAACGAAAGCAATATTTTTTGTGACTGGGAAATATATAAAAATTATGGCCGCTTATTTTAAGTAAGTGATTATTTTCTATATTGATTCGTGAGCTACGTATTTCTTAAAATTTCTCAGGCATTTGGAGGCCAAGATACAATGAGAACTGCCAACAAAAAAATTAAGTATTTAGATAATAAGAGACTTACTTTCCGGTCTTTGTATCTTTCTGTGATGGTCCTTCCGTTTTCAGTATCTGGCGCATTCGCGCAAACAGATGACGGCAGCGGTCAGCAGGCTCGTAAAAGCCGAATGATGGAAGAGGTTGTTGTTACGGCTCAAAAGCGTTCTGAGAATAATCAAGATGTTCCAATCTCGGTAACTGCATTTAGCGCAGAAACCTTAGATGCGCTAGGTATTACTGACCCACAAGATCTACAGCGTGTTACGCCAGGGTTAACTTACAATACCGCAGTGGGATTTTCAATAATTTACATGCGTGGCATCGGTTCAGATGCATTTTTAATGGCTGATCCTAGCGTCGCCTTATATATTGATGATGTTTATTTTCCTTTTGCACAAGGCTTAGCGCAATCATTTGGCGCTGTGCAGGGGATAGAGGTATTGAAAGGCCCGCAGGGAACATTGTTTGGTCGTAATGCCGTTGGTGGGGCAATAAATATCCACTCGAAAGATCCAGGCGAAGAGCCGGAAGCGTCTGCTCAGGTTAGTTATGGTAATTACGATACCCAAAGCATTCGTTTGTATGGAAGTTATCCTATAACCGATGATATCGCTGTAAGTGTTTCCGCTTTTAAGAATAGTAGCTCACCTTATTATGATGGTTATGTTAATGGAGGCGATCCGATCCCTGACGACGAATCCGACGGTGTCCGCGCAAAGTTACGATGGGATATTACAGAGGATATTCGACTAAATTTGGCAGGTTTTACTTATAACAGCTCCGGTCCCGGGTCGATGTTAACGCCTAACTCTGCACCGGGTGAGGCTTATAGTTTGCTGCTCGCTGCAGAGGATGGATACACAGCTGAATTCGATGCCCCCATAGATCAAACTCTCGATAATGAAGTTTATTACGGCAGTGTTGAGTGGGCGCTAGGTAGTGTTGATTTAAAATTATTGGCCAGTAACCAGTTAATAGAAACCAGCTTTTCTTATGACTTTGATGGCACTGCAACGCCAATTGTGACATTTGGTACTTCTAAGCAATTTGCTGATGTTGATACCGCTGAGTTACAAATATTATCTAATGAAGAAAGCTGGGGCAGTGATTGGTTGTCATGGATTGTGGGTGCCTATTACTTTGAAAGTACGCAAGGATTTGATACCGTCAACTTGCAATTATTAGATTTGGACTTAAATACGGGTAGCTTAGCGGGCATTCAGTTGCCAACCAATTTGTTGACGTCACTGTTGGATACTGTTGGTCTAAACTTGCCGGTTCCTTCTGGCACAATACCATTGACTGCTATAATCGGTACTGAATCTCTTGCTGGATTTTTTCAGGGTACAGTTACGGTAACTGACTGGTTTACATTCACCCTAGGTGGTCGTTATCAAGAAGAATATCGCGAAGTTATTAAATCTAAGTCTGAGTTAGATACGCTCGGTGGAGGACGATTAACCATTGTCGATTTCTCCGACGGTCGTAATGCGACGACGTATAGTTTTAAACCAAAGGTTTCCTTTGATTTTAGACCTTTTCCAGACAGAGAGTTTTTGTTGTATCTCAGCTACCAGGAGGCGGTTAAGAGCGCAACGTATAATGTCGTTACTTTATATGATGAGCCGGACTACGTTCTTCCTGAGGAGCTGGAAGCCTATGAGATAGGTATCAAAAGCGAATGGCTTGACGGCGCACTGCGCTTTAATATTGCAGCATTCCAGTACGAGCAAAAGAACCAGCAGGTTCAGTTCGTTTCTGCGTTACAGGGTGGCGCGGTAAGTTTTGAAAATGCCGGTGGATCAGAAGTTGATGGCTTCGATTTTGACGCGATGATTCAAGTGTTGCCATCTCATGTCGATAACCTTATAGCGACAGTAAGCGGTGCGTATTTGAATGGTCAGTTTACCGACTACACCGGCGCGCGGGGCTACGATGAAGATACAGGCTTAGTGTTTGAAAATGGCGACTATACAGGAAATGTGATTCCTAGAACGCCGGAGTGGTCCGCTACTTTTGGTTTAAATAAATCATTTTTCTTCGATACTAGCGTAATCGAGATTGGTGGTGATGTTTATTATAATTCTGGATTCTACTATCTTCCTCAGAATACAGAGGCGAGTTATCAGGATGAGTACCATGTTGTAAGTGCGCGCGTCAGTTATCTTTATGAGCCGTGGAATTTGCGAGTGACTGCATTTGGTAAAAACTTAGAAGATAAGAAATACACGGATGGAATATTTCAAACAGATTTTGGTGTGTTAAGTCATCTGGCGAAGCCGGTTTCTTATGGTCTTAAAGTTGACTGGGAGTTGAACTAGTTTTATGCTCCGCGTCCCGCGCAAGGCGGGGCGCTTTCTTAATTGTTCATATCTCGATCCCCTCCCCTAGTGTTTGATTTTATTAAATATCAATGTTTACCAACTATTGTTAAAAATGGATCTACAAAGATGCTCATAGGAATCCCAAAAGAACTCGCTGC
>TARA_R110001592_G_scaffold264311_1_pt1 | contig 71215 bp, 46 predicted proteins | sample TARA_R110001592 | Tara Oceans TARA_R110001592 (sample SAMEA4398387) | marine metagenome | biome: Polar Biome; feature: [SRF] surface water layer (ENVO:00010504); material: water (ENVO:00002006), including particulate matter (ENVO:01000060) such as... | depth 5 m | reverse complement strand
CCGCACCGCCGGCCGTTTCCCGGCTTGAATCAGATCAGGACGACTGCCATTTTTGAAAGGTTTTTGAGTGGGAGCAACGGGAATCGATTTCAATTCGCTTCGCTTCGGCTGTCTGGGTAGCGACTCCTGTCGAGACTGTTGCTGATGCTGTTGCGGTGCCTGCGAAGATTGCCTGAGCGACTCCGCCCGAGACTGCTGCTCGCCACGTTGAGTGGTCTCGGCCTGTTGTGCCCAGGCGGTTCCGCTGAACGCCACCTGGAAGACTCCCAGCAGACCGGTCAGCCCGATAAATGTGATCGCCAATGCAACCATCGTCCGCACTCGGACCGGACGTCGATCCTGGGTTTCCAGGAGAATCGCCTGCAGTCGCTCTGCAAAACCGCTGCGCGACGCCATCGAGACAGCCAGGTACTTCAGCCTGCGACCTGCCTGGAATCGCGAGACCACCTGCAGCAGTTGGTCGGCGTAGTCGGAAGCCCGGGTTCCATTTTGTAAGACCATATCATCGCAGGCACGTTCCCGTTCGAAATGCACACAGCGGGAGGCGAACCAGACCAGCGGGTTCAACCAGTAGACTGCACACGTCAGTTGCACAAACAGTTGCAGCAGGCAATCGCGACGCGAGACATGCGCCAGCTCATGCAGCAGCGCAACACGGATTTCCTCATCCGACCACTGCTCTGCTTCGCGCGGCAGCAAAATTGAGGCCCGCAGCATGCCCCATGTCATCGGCATCGTCCACTCTTCTTTCACCAGTAAAGTGACAGGCTGCGTACAACCTAATGTTTCGCGACAGGTCTGCAGGATGTCAAACAAGCGTCCTTCCGAAACCATTTCACACTGCCGACCAATCGAACGAAGTCGAACCGACATCACCGCCAGTCGCAGACACAGCAGCACCACTCCCGTCAACCAGCAGACGCTCAACCACTGCATAGCTTGTGAAATATAAAACGTCGCGTCTGCGGAGCGACTGTTTTGAATCTTGTGCTGAGTTGTGAACGTGACAGCAGGCGGTATTTCTGTTTGGATGGCAGCAGTATTTGCAGCTTTGTACGGTATCGTTTTCACAACAGGTTCTGCTGCCGACGTTGTCTGGCTGGTGTTTGCAGCATTCGCCTGCGACAGGGAAAATGTTCCCATCGACCATTTCGGCAGGCTCGCATTGATGACAGGCAAAGCCAGTACCGCCAGGAGCGCAGCCCCCCAGACCGAATGCCGCACAGAGGCGCTCGCCTGTTGTAACAATCGTGTCAACAGAAATGCAGCCACCAGAATCGCGGTCGACTTGATCACCAGGTCCAGCAGGAAATCAGGCTGCCCGATAAACGCAATGAGTTTCCAAAATACATCCATCGCTTAATTCCCCTTTTCACGCGCTGCTTTGATTAGTTTGACCATCTCACGCAATTCGTCGTCGGTCAGCGTATCGTCGCCACTGGTCAGCTGCGCCGCTAAAGCCTGCTTAAAGGAACCATCAAAAAACGTCTGAATCACATGCTTCAACGCTTTGGTTCCTTCAGGTCGTCGTGGCGATGTGGGCGCATACACAAATTCGCGTCCCCGCTTATGCCTGCGCACGATGGTTTTTTCCATCAGAATACGCAGCATGGTGCGAATCGCGGTGGGTGTCGGTGCCTTCGGCAGATCACTCTGGATCTCCAGCACGGTCGCTTCCCCGCGCGAATAAATCGAATCCATGATCTGGCGTTCCCGCCGGCTGAGTTCGATATGCTGTGACATTTCCCGCTCCCTGAATCAACTTTAAAACTGATACGCTAAATTATTAGCGTTTCCGAAGGGCCTGTCAATACGAAAAGCTAATTTATTAGCGAATCAGTCGCGGGACTATTTTTATCAGGAATTGAAATAACTGAAGGACATAATTGTTCAAGGCAAGGGACTGTTTTTTTCTCTCATGATTCAGGATAGCAAATATTCTTTCTCAACAATCGAATGTGAATACATAACTCATGAAAGGGGAAGTATTAACAGCAACAGTATGGATCAATGTACTTTTCATTTTCAACAGGTTCCTCACCATTATTCCAAATGCAGTCCATTCTCAGCAGACAACACATCAATAGTTATTTATTTATTTTAAACCGATTTTTCCTGAATTTTATTGCTATCTGAGAAACACGGCAGCATCTTGTATATACAGATCTACACAGGCAATGCAAAGTTCACTCATCACATCACTTGCTGCAGAAAAACCCGAATTCGAAAGATGGTTTTTATATGCCAAGGCTCAAAACATATTTGTCACCTGTGAATGCTTTTTTCATGGATGAAAATATCTGTCAATTAAAACAACTCCAAGACAATGAGAAGAAATTATATTGGATTGATTCCCTTCTGGACGGTGGGATTGAATTGACTGAGTCAATCTGGAAGCAGGAATCGACCCCTTATTTACTGCTGATATCCGGACCTCCGGGAACGGGTAAAACGACCTTTGTATTAGAACTTTGTAAGAACCTGGCAGAGAACTTGCAGCAGCCAGATATCAAAAAACAACCATACTTAAAACCAAAGCACTTCAGTTCATTTTATTTCAGCCTGGAAAAGCCAGCTGATCGAATTATCGCTAATATTGCATCTTATGGTTGGGGAAAAGATGAAGGCTTTTTTACTACCCCTGATAGAATCAAGGGCAAAAAGCTGAATGCTCACAGTGTCATTATTGATTCCGAATATCTACTGAAAAAAAATCAAGTTTCGGAAACAATCGGAAAAGAGGATATTTATCCAATAAGACTGATCAAGGCGATTAAGGATTTTTGGAATGAGAATGTTTGCAAGAATGGTGATTTACAAGAATTCATGTCCAAGGTTTTTGAATCGACAAATCCAGACTCGTTAGGTGAAACACGCGAGATCACTCCTGAAGTCGTAGTCATTGACAGTCTGAACATATTGTGGGGAAGTTCTGCAGAAGGCAAAAACACAGCCAATAATGTTTCAGATATGCTACGAGCAATTCGAACTAAAATTGCTGCACCAGAAAACAGTAGCTTCACCAGTAAGCCTCCTTGTGTCCTGATTGTGATTCTGGATTCGCCTGCAGATGGTTTTCCCCATGGTTGGGAATTTGAAGCGGATGGTGAAATTCGCTTTAATGTCACAATGCAGGATTCCCGCTACTACAGAAGAACGTTTCAAATTAAAAAACTGGGAAACCAGTCCCATTCCTGGGGAGAGCATGAGTTAAAGATATATCCTTCTCGTAGAACCGAAAAGTCTCCCTTTATTTCTAGTGGAGGGGCGTTTGTCTTTCCGAGTGTGCACCGTCATCTGTCTAAGGCCAAATATTTTGGTGCAAATATTCGATCCATCCCAAATGAGGCACAGGAGCATCGGAATCCTTATCGCACTTCGTTCGAATCACTGGATGAAATCCTGGCAGACGAAGATCGTAAGACCGATCTGGCGGGGTTTCCGGCTAATAAAACTACCGCGTTTCTTGGTGAACGTGGAACAATGAAAAGCCATCTTGCTGATCGATTCCTACTCTATCATGCATTGGGAAATACTTTTAATTATGACTCAGCAGAGAAAAAGGAAACACCTAAAAACGTACTATTGATCTCTCTCCGTGACGATGAAGCTGCTGTCCGAAATATTCTTGCGCAGAATATTTATGAGCAGGAACTTGTAAAAGATGTCTCTGATGTAACTGGTGCGATGAATGTGATTAAGGAACTTGAACTTTCCGATCGCCTTGAAATCATGTTCAACCCGCCTGGATATATCGGCCCGGGTGAACTCTTACACAGAATATTTGTCGGAATATCCCGACAGCGCGCCCGGGATATGGAAAATGAAAAGAAACTGGATAAGCTGAAACTGTTACAGAAGACAAAAAGAAATTCAGCCGAGCTGGTCGTCGTTTCCGGATTAGAACAGTTTGAAGCCAAATTCCCGCTTTGTGCGGAAGAGCCAGTCTTTATACCGGCACTGGTTTCCTTATTTCGTGAATTTGGAGTCTGCTCGATCTTTGTCGCATCGGGCCAGGACAGCCCGTTAACGCGAGTAGTGGGTGCAATGTCAGATCTCGTATTGGAATTTAAACACTTCTCAAAGCGAGATAAGTATGACAAAGATTTTTTCAGGAAATGTGTTCCTACAAAAGTAGATCCGAATGCCATAGTCCAATCCTGTTTCATCACCGGTGCGCGCGTTCCGGCGGGCCAACTGGGTGGACGAACCGGGCTTTTAGGACGTACTTCGAAAGGCGAAATGTCATTTTATGTCCCCAGCTTTAACCCGGGTGATCATTCAGATTCAGACCAGCCTGTCTTCTGATCTTCAGCATTCACATTCATTCCAATAAAAAACAGAATCGCTCCAGCAGACATCCCGCGTTTTCTATTTCGAGACCGCTTTCGTGTGGCTGACCGAATTCAGTGATCGTTTCAAAACCGGGTCCTGTTCGGCTGCTGTCTCCAATGTTGCCTGAGTAACTTCCTTACCATTAATGAAATAGCGAGGATAGCCTTCCAGCATGTTTCCCTTTCGATCCCAGTTTCGCAGAACGCCGTGCAGATGGTTATCTTGCATCATGCTCTCACTGAGCAGAATATGTTTCAGCGAATAAAACCGGGACCAGCCTTGTGCGCGATCCGCTTCATACGTCTTGATGACATAACCGGGGATGATCGCATCGCCATGGGAATAAGTGAGCCAGTCTTTGTGCATGCCCTGCTTCAATCCGGCCTGCAGATAGTACTCGCAGTCCGGGCTGCCGTCTTTGTTCAATTTCCTCAGAAAACCGCTCCCCTCACGGAGAATGGAGGAGCTGATGATTTTCCCTTCCGGAGACCAGTAACGACAGGGGCCATCCAGCAGCCCCCGGTTGTTGAAATAGGGTAACTCTTCAAACACGCTTCCGTCAGGATGGAACTGCAGCGCTTTCTGCACGATACCATTCTTAAATCGCGTTTCCGAATAGACAATCCTTTTCGAAGAACGGTTTTCCCGCCGGTAGTAGTGACGTAAGCACAACAACTCACCATCCACAGTATATCGATAATAGTTCGCCTCACAGTCGCCGACGGGTTTCTGCGGAAAGACTTTTTCGACCGCATTGTCAGGAATCACCAGCGGCTCCAGATCAGATTGCCAGGCAAACACAGGGTCAACAGACAATAACAGCACGCTGCCCACCAGGCTCAAAATCAAATGATGCTTCTGGTGAAAATACGAGTTTTCATGTATCAATTCCCTCCGTGAAAATTCGTTCGTTCATCCTGCCGGTTGATCATCGATGATCAACATAGTCACAGTAAAAAACAGGTCACTGCGCAGGCTCTGTGACAGTTTTGCTGTCATACCAGTACCATTCGTCTATCTGATAATTCTCGACAAGGAGGCTGGCCTGTTCGGCATTTTCTTCTTCGCCGGATTGTGCAATCTGCTTCACAACGGGATAGATTTCCTTAACATACCACTGGCGACTCATACCGTTAATGGGAATCTCGCTGTGCCTGATCCATTCCAGTGCATTTGCAACCCGATGTGGGTTATCTGAGCGGATCGCTGCCTCAAGAGCAGCCCGCCTTGTCCAGCCACTCTGATTCGACTGCCACCATTTTTTCGCGCGAGCAACAGCAGCGGAGCGTTTTTCTTTTCTCTGTTTTTCATCTGAATTGATCTCGAGCACATCAGCAGCAGGCACATCCTTTTTGCCTGCAATCGCTGCTGAAAGGAGCTGGTCATGATCAATTCCCGGTTCAGAAAATCCAAAGTCTTCAAATGTAATCATTTCCAGTAGCCAACCAGCGCGTACAGATAGCTGATCGATATCATAATTGATGATCCCGCCATGACCGTAGAACATTTCCGCACCGGGATAGATCAGGTCAGCAGTATTCTGCAACTTGACTTTTCGATCCTGATCCAGCAGACGAACCAGGACAGGCAGAGCCTGTTGCGGCCGCCGTTCCATAATATCAGCGGCTCGAGAAACTCGATGCCAGTCTGCCTGAATGAACTCGAGAATTAACGGGGCCTGCAGGTTCTGTTCTACCGTTTCATCCTGCAGGGAAGTCGTGTTCGTAACCTGATCTTCGCCAGAACAACCCGTCATACTCATTGAATATATCAGCATAACTGTGATCAGAAGTGAGAGACGCATCAGATCTCCTGTTCAATCGGAATCAATCTTTCGCATCCTGCTCGGGAATGATGTTCAGTTTCGCCAGCCATTCCAGTGACTGCTTCTGCCAGGCGTCCCACATCGGACCTTTATAGCCGTTCAGTCCGTGACCGCCGGTAGGGAGTTCCAGCAGTTGGGACGGGATTTTCTTTGCCTGCAATGCTGCGTACAGATCCTGGCTGTTTTTGATGGGCACCGGTTTGTCATCAACGGCATGTGCCAGGAAGATCGGTGGCGTCTGTGCCGTCACCTGCTTCTCATTGGAGAACAGTTTCACCATATCCGGCGTCGGATTGTCGCCCAGCAGATTTTTACGCGAGCCCCCATGCGTACTTTCCCCCATCGTCACGACCGGGTACACCAGGATGGCAAAATCGGGACGACAGCTTTCGCGATCGACGAGTTCTTTCGCCTGGGGGTTCCCCTTGTCAAAATGGGTCGCCGCGGTGGAAGCCAGATGACCGCCGGCGGAAAAACCCATGATGCCGACCCGATCAGGATCGATGTCCCAGCGTTTGGCATTCGCCCGCACCATGCGAATCGCCCGTTGGGCATCCATTAAAGGCACATACGTACGACCGTGGGGCATCCGGTATTCCAGCACGATCCCGGCAATCCCGTGCTGATTAAGCCACTTGGCAATGCCGTGCCCTTCTCCGCCGGTTACCAGTCGCTGATAACCGCCGCCCGGACAGATCACAATCGCGGCCCCGTTCCCTTTTGCCGGTCGATGCACGGTGATTTTGGCGTCCTCCTTTTTGAAGTGCTCCCTGTCAATCGGTGCGTGACCGTTCCATAACGAAAACTCTTCCGGAGCCAGACTGGTGGCTTTGGTCGAGACACTGACCGTCGGCGGAACCAGCAACGCGGACAAGACCTGCGCGTAAACGCGATGCCCGAAATCATTCGGATGGTTCACGCCGTTACCGGTCAGATCCCAGTCCTGTTTCTGCTTGAGAAACTCCGTCCAGATCGAAGTCATGTCCGCCAGCGCGATTCCCGGCTCGCACAGTTCCGCCAATGCATCGCGATACTGGGGAAACAGTTCATGTTTGAGTCGTACCCAGTCCCGGTTGCCCAGCATGGGGGCGACCAGAATGAATTCTGTTTCCGGCAGTTTCTTTCGTACCTCTTCCATCAGGGCTTTCGTGTTCGCCTGATACTCTTTGGCAGAGCGACCGGCGGAATCGTTCATGCCAAACGCGATGATCACCAGATCGGGTTGGGGTTCCACCACCTGGTCCACTTCCGTCAGCGCCCAGCGTGTGTCTTTGCCCCCCACCGAAGGATTCGTCACATTGACCTTCGTCTGATACTGATGTTCCAGATGCTGCTGCAGCAGTTCCAGAAACGCCGGCTGAAACGGCGCCGCTCCTGCCCAGCCCGAGGCATTACAGCCAGTGGAGATACTGTCCCCCATCAATACGATGGACACCGGCTGCTGGTCGCGCAGCTTGCTTATCGTGCGTGGCAGTGCTTTCTCATCAAAGGTCGGCACAATCTTCTGCCAGTTAACCGGAGCGTGAGTGTAAGTGATACAGGTCTGCATGTTGTGATATTCAAGTTTACCGCCAAAGAAGATCTCGCCATTCCCATCGCGGTGTGTCAGTTTATGTCGCTGTGAATCATCGGGACGTCGCAGGTCGGCAGGCGTCTGTGAATTGATTCTGGAATTCGCAGTCAGAATGATTTCCTGCGTGCCCGGATTCCAGCAATAGTCGCGGCATTCCTCATAAGTAACGGTGCCCGCAGAATTAGTCACCTTCAGAACCTTGTCGACGGGAAACAACACCGATGCGCGTGCCTCCCCGGTTTTCGGATCTTTAATAAACAGCACCGATTCCCCGCGCACCGTATCCCCCTGCCAGAACGGCTGCAGCAACTCTGGTTGATACTTCCACTCTGCCTTCGCTTCAGGTTCACCAGCGAAAGTGATTCCTGACAGTAACAGCATTGCCGCAGTCAGAGCAGTAACCAGTCGCCAGGATCGGTTGACATTGGATTGAGAGAGGAAAAACCCGGCGTGGATGGGATGAGGACTGTTCACAAAAAACCTCCGATTGAGCTGCCTGGACGAGGATATCACGGTGACAATATAACGGACCTGCATTGTAACGCGCTCGATTTCGTTTGTCTGCTGTTGAGAAAAAAATGCCGACAGTCAGGATCTGCCAGAAATGGAATGACACTTTTTTGCACAATTTCTTTGGATATATTTTTCCCCGTTTGATAGATATTGATATACGAATCAGTCTTTTAAGAAATCGGTAAATCCCAAGCAACAAGAGGCAACTGTGGCGAATCCGGATCACATATGGATCATCCGACAGGGAAATCAAGCGATCAATCAATGGAAAAGCAGGCATCCCGATGCAGGTCTGGATCTTTTTAAAGCGGATTTGCGAAGAGACAACTTAAGTGATCTCGATCTGTCGGAAGCTGATCTGAGAAATGCAGACCTGCGAGATGCGAACCTCGAAGGCAGTGATTTATCAGGAGCTTATCTGGGGCAAGCCAGACTTTGCCGGACAAATTTGTGTCACGCCAATCTGCAGAGAGCTGACCTGACTGGGGGCAATCTGACAGGCGCGGTTTTGAATCAAGCAAATTTAGAAGCGGCTTATTTAAATCAGTCCAATTTTAGTCATGCTGATTTAAACGAAACGAAGCTTGCCCACGCTAAATTAATGGAAGCAAATTTCTTCAATGCCGATTTAAGGAAAGCGGATTTAAGTGGTGCTGACCTGAGGGGAGCGAATTTAAAATGGTCTAATCTCAGTGGAGCCAGGTTATCAGTTGCTGAGTTAAGTAAAGCAAATCTGATCGAAACTGATTTGAGTGACGCGGATCTGACTGAGGCCATTTTCACTGATGCGAAATTGCGGCAAGTCAAATTGAATAATGTAACCGGATATAATTTGACTTCTGAACAGGAAGCCGAGAACGCAAAAAAGATAACAAAAAGAATTATGGGAACTGGTTATTTGATTATCCTGATCTCTTTTCTGATATTTCTCGGATTGATCGCGCTGGGCACTGTCTTTCCGCCATCAACAGACAACCCTGGTCAACTTGATCCCGCTGCTTCGGGAATAATCACTTTCCTGGCAATGGGATTTCTGCTTATAGGTTTTCTTACCGGTTCTGTGTATATTGCGACAGACAAGGGTTATTCCGGGGAACTGGGATTCATTATCACATTCTGTTTTATCCTGACGGCATACCTGCTGATGCAGGTCCTGCTGGCGGAATTCATCGGAGTCGCATTTTTCGGTCCAATCGTTCTGGCACTTTTACCAGATAAAAACCAGAGACGAATTTACTGAAGCAGATTCGAAAGCAACGGTTGTACCGACGGGAATCTGCAAAACAATGCGGTATTCACGAAATAGCCTGAATGCCTTGCTCTTATCACCTGCAATGATTGGCAGCCTGTTTCGCGTCGTGCTTCCCAACCCTGTTGTTCGTCGGCCCCACTCCATTTTCTAATCAGGAATCGGCTCGGAAATGCTCCGGAACCCCAGCGACTGCCAGTAGTTTTTTGTACCCTTATGTGAGCAAAAAACACGCAGGTTAAGACAAAATTAATTAGCTTTGCATTAGTTTTTACTGTTGCGTTTTGTATAGAATATATGACACAGGTCCAGCCTGTCACTTCATTTGCAGTCTGGTACGCTGTCATCTCTGAACAATTCAAGGAACGACTCTGGGAGTTATTGCATGTCAGGAAACCAAATCGGTCGCCGCGGTCTGCTTGCGCGGCACTGGAAGTTAAGCAGTTGTTGTATTGCCGCTTTTGCGTTCATCGTCTTCTCCAGCCTGCCCGACTCCGAGGCAGCACCACGACGAAAACCCGTCGCAAAAAAAGCCGCTCCGAAAAAAGAAGAACCGCTCCCGCCACGATTCACAGTCAAATCCAAGCCCGTCAGTACGACCAAACTTTCTTCAGCCATCAAATCGGCAGAACAGATCGACAAGCTGGTCGAAGCCAACTATCGGAAATACAAAGTCGAGCCCAACCCGATGACGACCGACGAACAGTTCCTGCGTCGCATCTACCTCGATATCACCGGCACGATCCCCACCTATCGGGAAACAAAATACTTCCTGGCTTCACGCCACCCCGACAAACGCAAGATGCTGATTGACCGCCTGTTGAACAGCGACGGTTACGCCAGCCACTTCTACAACTACTGGGCCGACGTATTACGTTACACCGACCGCCTGAATAACAACGTCGATGGCTCTCCCTATCGTCAGTGGATCAAACAATGCCTGGCAGAGAACAAGCCCTGGGACAAAATGGTCAGTGAAATGATCACGGCAGAAGGATTGATCTGGGAGAACCCCGCGACAGGTTATATGCAACGTGATTCCGGCATGCCTCTGGACAACATGAATAATACCGTGCGTATTTTCCTGGGAACCCGCATCGGCTGTGCCCAATGCCACGATCATCCCTTTGATCGCTGGAAGCAGAAAGAATTCTACGAAATGGCGGCTTTCACGTTCGGTTCTTCGACCCGCGCCAGTGGCCGTGACAAACGCTTCTACACCGGTCAGGATCCCAACAGCCGTCTGCGTAAGGAATTCGCAGAACTGGATCAGGAAGAAAAAGACCGACGTCGCAAGCAGGGACGATTCAATCGCATGATCCGCGTGAACATGATGGTTGTGCACGACAATAACCGGAAGATTCAGCTGCCACATGACTACGCTTATACGGACGCCAAACCGAAATCGGTGGTCGAACCCAAAACCATCTTCGGTAAACCGGCAGACATTCGCAAAGGCGAAACGCCTCGCCAGGCTTTCTCCCGCTGGATGGTCTCTAAAGATAACCCCCGGTTTGCTTTGACCATTGCCAACCGACTGTGGACTCAGGCCTTTGGAAGAGGACAGATCGAACCAGTCGACGATATGATGGACAGTACTGTCGCAGAAAACCCCGAACTGATGAAACATCTCGAATCAGAAATGAAACGACTGAATTTCGATATGAAGGAATATCTGCGAATCGTGTTTAACACGAAAACCTATCAGCGACAGGCATCTCCCAAGGATGTTCCGCTGAGTGAAATCTATCACTTCCCGGGACCGGTATTGCGTCGCATGTCCGCTGAACAGGCCTGGGATTCCTTCCTCACAATCGCCGTGGTGGACCCCGAAGAATACCGCGAACTGCCCGCAGAAATGGAAACCGAAATCATCTCGGTCGACCTCAATAAAGCGACCGCCCAGGAAGTCCTGGATGCGGATGAAAAGAAACGGGAAGAAATTGACCGTACGCGATACAAACGGGAAAAGAAATACAAGTACAAAGGCCAGCTGCTGGCCCGTGCTGCCGAACTCCCTTCTCCGGTACCGCCCAGCCACTTCCTGCGTACTTTCGGTCAGTCCGACCGTGAACTGATCTCTGGTTCATCCGACACCGGATCCGTGCCACAGGTGCTGTTCATGTTTAATGGCCCGGTCACTCACATGATGCTGGAAAAAGGTTCCACGATCTACAACAACGTGATCGAGCAGAAAACAATTAAAGATGGCGTCGATGTCATTTTCATGACCATCCTCAGCCGTCGTCCCGACGCAGATGAGTTGAAAATCGCCATGGACGAAATCGAAAACAATGGCCCTGCAGGTTACGGTAACGTGATCTGGTCACTCGTGAATACCCGCGAGTTCCTGTTTATTCAATAAAACCATTTCGGCTCCCTCCGGTCAAACCGTGGGAGCCGGTTATGCAAATGACAACTAATTCAAATCAATATTAAAGGCATACAGATGAGAGAACTCTATAAACAACTCGACGGAGTCGGTCGGCGGCGGTTCCTGGAATATGCTGCCAAATCTGCACTGGGTGTCAGCGTGCTCCCCGTATTCAACAACATGCTGGAAGCGGCTCCCACAAAAAGTAAAGGTCCGAAAGGCAAGCCCGTCAATGGTAAAGCCAAACGCCTGATCTACCTGTATATGGCTGGCGCCATGACTCACCTGGATACGTTTGACCTGAAACCAGGTCATAAAAACCAGGGGGACACCAAAGGCATCAAAACCAGCGTTCCGGGGGCTCAAATCAGCGAGTTTCTCCCTACATTGGCAGAAGAATTTGACAAGATGGCCGTCATCAATTCCATGTATACCGAAACCGGCGCGCATGGACCTGGTGAATACCTGATGCGGACCAGCTATAAGGAAATCGCTTCGACCCGGCACCCCTCTATGGGACCGTGGATCCAGCGTTTCCGTGGACGTCAGAATAAAAATCTGCCCGACACCGTTCTGATCAGTGCGCCCGCCCGACACCCGAGTTCAGGATTCCTGGACCCTTCTTACAGCCCCCTGCCGATTGGTGACCCCAATCGGGGGCTGGAGAATACAGATACTCCTTCCTACCTGTCTGAAAACACGTTTGAAAAACGAATTGATCTGATCAATAAGTTCGACAAAAAGTTTCAGACCAAGTTCAAGAATCAAAACGTCCTGGCTTACACGGACTTTTATTCTCAGGCCACCAGCCTGCTCTCCAGCGATGAACTGAAAGCCTTCGACCTGAATGAAGAAAAAGCGGAAGACCGTGACAAATACGGCCGCAACTCATTCGGTCAGGGATGCATGCTGGCACGCCGCCTGGTCGAAAACAATGTCCGCTGCGTCGAAGTCAACTTCGGTGGCTGGGATATGCACCGCGATATTTACGACGACGGGATTCTTCCCACTCGAACCGGTATTCTGGACAAGGCACTCGGCAACCTGCTCAAGGAACTGTCGGAACGCGGACTGCTGGATGAAACACTGGTCGTTCTCACCACCGAATTCGGCCGTACTCCCGTTATCAACCAGAATGGTGGTCGTGACCATCATCCCGGCGTCTTCTCTGCCGCCTTAATGGGTGGCGGTATCAAGGGAGGCCAGTTCTACGGAAAGTCTGATAAAGGGGGACATAGCGTTGATGCTGACGGCGTGCTGCCGGCTGACTTCAATGCGACCATCGCGTCAGCTTTGAACCTGCCTCTGGACAAAGAAATCTTCTCCTCTGAAGGTCGCCCCTTCAAAGTCGCCCACGATGGCGAAGCAGTCACCAAACTGCTCTAAAACCAGAACCTTTTCATTGCAAAATCCAGAACGGCTTCCTTCACGGGGAGCCGTTTTTTTTATAATTAGCAACCTTAAAAAATATTCGTCCTTCTCAGCGAAAAACCCGGAAAATGGTAGACTCCTAAATTTAAGCCGTCTATGATCAATATATGGAATCATTGATATGAGCTTTGAAAATCCTTCCCCAATGCCACGATGATCCACAAAATAAATGAGTATCCGACCTTGAGTCCCGCCAGTTTTTCCTCAAAACCGCAGTCTGGAAAGACGATGATGATACGATCCTGCCGCTGCTTTTGTTGGTTTCAGACGTACCTGATTCTGACGCTCTTCTGTTCCTTTACTCAAGCCGCAGACAGTTGGCTGCAGTTGAAAGGAGACAGCCAGCGTTCCGGTAATGCACCTGCCATCTCCCTCCAGACGCCGCTCTCTCTGGCCGCAGCCGTCCCGTTAACCGACGGCATTTATACATCGCCAGTCGTCAGCCAGGGAACTGTCTTCGTAGTAGATGGCGCGGGTGTTGTCTTCGCGTTGAATGGACAGACCGGTAAAGTCCTCTGGAAATACGCGACGAAAGGGGGAACGGGGAACTGCAATAATGTTGCTTCGCCCGCCATCATCGATAACTACCTCCACGTCGGTACTGCTGCCGGCTATTATTATGTATTCGATCTCAAAACCGGCGCCGTCATCCAGGAACTGGACTGCCGGGAACCGATCTTCTCTGCCCCGGTTGTCAACAAAGGCCGCGTCTATTTCGCTACCCTGGGCGCGCAGGTTTATGCAGTCGAACCGGCCGGTGAAGTCGTCTGGACCTGGGACTTCGTCAAAGAAGTCGTCGACTTTGAGGGCAATCGCTGGAGCGGCGCAGACTGGTTAAAACACCGAAAAGACCGAGTCACCTGGAAGGATCACTTCGTCTGTTCCCGCGATATCTGCCTCGCCGGTGACTCCCTGGTCATCCCCGCCGGCGGTCGAACGGTCTTTCTGAAAGATGGCGGCACAGCCCCTGAGCTGCAGGTCGTAGGAGAAATTCCCAAGTACGCCGGTGCAGAGTTCCCCGCCACCTTTGGTCAAAGCGCGGATGCCGCCGGCAATGTTTTTGTACAATGGCATCGCCGCGATAATGCAGGCCGCGTCGAAGTCATGCGACTGGACGGCGACAAAATCCAGGCCGACTATATTAAAGGCACTCAAACATCCATCCGCGATCCCGGCCTGCTCGGCTTTGCCTCGGTCACTGTTCGCGGCAACGATGTCTTTCGTGTTCGTCCCGAAGCCGGTCTCGGTCTGGTCCGTCATACACTCGACTCTGAAACAACCGACGTGCTCTGTGAAGCCCCCTCCATCTGCCCGCCGGTCATCACGGACAACCACATTGTTTATGGCGGTCTGGATGGCACCTTGTATGTCATCTCGCTCTCAGATAAACAGATCACAGAATTCAAAACAGCGTTTCAGGCACCGATTACAGCTCCCGTCGCTATTGCCGACCAGAAAATCTATGTCCCCTGCGAAGACGGTTATCTCTACATTCTCAATGCCGATGGTACCACGCCCCAGACACAGGCCGCACTCCCAGCAAAAGACCTGGAACTCTGGAAAATCCGCAATCCCCTTACCGGTCCTCTCGCCAAACCGGAATTTGACTGGTACACCAACTACGGCGACTTCGGGGGTACCAATGCCAATGCCCAGGACTTGAAACCGCCTCTGCGAATGCGGTGGGCGCGGCGTCTGGAAGGCACGGTTAAACATCTGCCCGTCTGTGGCGGCGGTCGTCTTTATACGCATACTGCTGAAGGACAGATTATCGCCGTCGAACAGGATACCGGCCGTTTGCTCTGGAGACGCTATTGGCCCGATGTCTATCTCTCGTTTACTTCGCCTCTCTACATCGACGGCAAACTGCTGATCCCTCAGGCAGGGATCAAAAAGTCCGTCATGCGTTGTCTGGATGCTGCAACCGGCGATCTGCTCTGGGAGGCCCCCTTTACCGGTTCTCCCAGCTGGAGCCGACAGTTTCCCCCCGTCGTTTCAGGTAATATCGCCATCTATGCTTCCGGGTCCGGCGAATATGCGGCCCAGGGAACAGAGAAAGCCTTCACCTTCGGCGGCAAACCAGCGGTCAAAGAAGACGGTCGCGAAGTCATGAGCTGGATCTATTCGAACGACAATCCCTATTACCCCCGGGATCACCGCCCGCGCATCTGGGCCTGGGATCTCGACACAGGCAAAGTCGTCTGGGAGAAAGATTTCTCCGACTACGGTCGTGGCGGCAATGATTGTGGCATCGCCATTCTGGACGGGAAACTGTATTACTCCACCTTCTTCGGCTATGCCAGCAGTCAGCGAAAACGCCGCGGTTTACCCGTCGAAAATAATGGAATCACTGCCTGCCTGGATCCCAGGACAGGAGACGTTCTCTGGCTGACCAACAAATACTATGTCACATCCAAATGCACGCTCAGTGCCCGCGACGGACGCATTTATATAGGTGGATACAACCGTGCGAATGAAGACACGCAGGACCGGTTTGTCTGGTGCCTGGATGCGAAAGACGGTGCGCTGGTCTGGCAATCCGATGCAGTGACCTCGGCTTTGAATGTCGTCACCGTCGGCAAGGATTACATCTTTTCCAATGCGCTCCGGGGAAAAGGAAACGTCTTCGATCACAAAACAGGTAAAGTCGTGAACAGTATCGGGCACAACTATGCCTGCTGTCGATTCACACTCTCTGAGCCTTATGTACTGGGCGCCAATATGGATATGATCGATTTATCAGACGATGGCAAGCTGGTTTCCACCGGCCCCGCGATTGACTCGCGCGAGTGTCTGGGAGCCGTCGTTTCCAACGGGCGGATTTTTTACACATCCCAGGCCAGCGGCTTTATCGTCTCCCAGACCTATGGGGAAGCTTCGAAAAAACTGCCCGCTGTCTGGGAACGACCCTGATGATAAAAGTTCCCAAATCGCAAGTTGACTATTTCAAAGGTTAAGAAACAATGAAGTGACGTCGGCGTGTATCCCGAGATTTTCAGCCCGTTGGTTTGCACTGCTGTTTCACACAATTTAAAATTCACCGATACGTTAGTATTAACGTATCATCTGCATCCCGCAGAACACTTTTGTCACGTATAGGAATTTGAGGAGAAATACATGAAAAGACTGCTTACACTTTCAGTCGCGTTGATGTTCGTTGCAGCCAGCTCATTCAGCTCAGCAGCCGAATTGAAATCTGGAATCGAAATTGGTGGAAAACCAGCTCCTTACACAGTCAATGATTGTACAGGACCTAACGCTGGTAAATCACTCTGTTATCGCTGCAGCTACGGCAGACGACCTGTAGTGAATATTTTCACTCGGGACATGAATGGCAACGTCCAGGATCTGATCACTCAAATCGACGCTAAAGTCGGTAAAAACCGTGATCAGAAAATGGCCGCATTTGTCGTGCACCTGACAGACGATGCTGACAAATCCAACGCTGAACTGAAAAAAGTCGCTGACAGCAAGAAAATCAAAAACACACCGCTGACCAACTACGAAGGCGAAGCGGGTCCTGCTGCCTACAAGATTTCCAAAGACGCTGACATCACCGTACTGATGTGGGTCAACGGAGAAGTAAAGGTCAATCACGCTTTCAAGAAAGCCGACCTTTCCAAAGACAAAATCTCTCAGATCGTAAAAGAGACTTCCAAAATCTTGAACTAACGATTGATGAGATTGCTTTTTAACCAGGAATCGACCCCGCTTACCCTGACCGGTGAGCGGGGTTTCTACTTCCCGCCCGAAAAGTCTCAGACGAATCTACACAGTAACAAAAGGGGGTTACATGTTTCTTCGTGTCAGGTCCGTTCATCCTGCTCTACTGCTGACGCTCGTTTTATGTGCGAGCCAGTTCTTCACCACGCGGCATCTTTCCGCCGGTCAGTCAAACAGTCTGCTTGACATTTCCGCCGATGGGAAACTGCTGGCCTGCTCGAACAGAGACAGTGGCTCAGTCACCATTGTTGATTTGAAAACCAGTCAAAAACTCCACGAAATCAAAGTCGGTAAACATCCCGAAGGCGTCTCCTTCGTGGGAGACAGCCATCAGGTCGCGACCGCCGTCTACGATGAAGACCGCATCGTGTTCCTCAATGCCGACACCGGCAAACAGACCGGACAGACCGAAGTCTTCGACGAACCGTACGGCGTGGTTTCCACCACGGACGGCAAACGTATTTTCGTCACACTTGACTATCCCGGTCGTATTGTAGAGATCGATCCTGCGACAAAAAAAGTCGTCCGCGAGTTCTCATCCGGTAAGCATCTGCGTGGCATCGCTGTCTCCAGCGATAACCAGAGCCTGTTTACCACTGAATACTATTCCGCACTGGTTCGCCGGGTGGATGTTAAAACGGGAAAAACCGTTGACGAATGGCCGGGCGGCAGCACCGATAATCTCTCTCGACAGATTACCCTGCACCCTCGTCGCGCCAAAGCTTATCTGCCTCATATTCGCTCACGCATCACTGTCGCACACGGCGCCGGTTCGATCTTCCCCATCGTTTCCATCGTTGATACGAAACCCAAAGCAGGCAAACGCCGTCGCAAAATTCCAATGGACTCGTTCCGCGGTGCGCGCGTCACCTGCAATCCGTGGGATACCGCCATCACTCCCGACGGAAAAACGTTCTTCATCGTCTTCGCCGGAACCGACGATCTGTATGTCAGCAATGTAATTGATGACGATTACCGCGAACTCACCTTCCGCGGTTCTCTCAACGTTGGCGCGAACCCCCGTGGCGTACGCGTCGCCCCCGATGGAAATACATTCTACGTTTATAATGCCCTCGACTTCGAAATTGTCGCTTACGACACACACTCACTCAGTCGGCTGGCCACGATCAAAGTCACAGAAAATCCCTTAAGCGACGAAGTCCTGCTGGGCAAACGTCTGTTCTACACAGCGCTGCAACCCATGACGAGCCGTCTCTGGATCTCCTGTGCCAGTTGTCATCCCGACGGACAGCCCGATGGAAAGACCTGGCATAATCCGGAAGGCCTGCGAAATACTCAGTCACTGGCCGGCATGGCGTGGACCCACCCTATTCACTGGTCGGCTGACCGCGATGAAGTTCAGGACTTCGAACACACAATCCGTGGCCCCCTGATGCAGGGGAAAGGCCTGGCACGCGGCAGAATTTATGAATCATTAGATAAACCCAACAAAGGTTTATCAGAGGCCCTCGATGCCATGGCCGCATATTCCAACACACACGATTTCACTCTCAGCCCGTATGCGAAAAATGGCTTATCCCCCGCAGCCCAGCGCGGACGCCAGCTCTTTTTCTCAAAGCAGACCCAGTGCGCCACCTGTCACTCAGGTCCCTTCCTGACTGATTCGGTTCCTTCGAAATCGATTACGCGGCACAACGTCGGCACCGCCGTCGATAATCCCGGTGAAAAAATGGGGCCTGAATATGATACGCCGACGCTCCTGGGCATCTACCGCACTGCCCCGTATCTGTCACACGGCAAAGCAAAGACACTCGAAGAAGTTTTGACGACCTTTAATCATAATGATCAACACGGCAAAACCAGCCAGCTTTCAAAACAGGAACGTGCCGACCTGGTCGAATTCCTGAAAGCACTTCCCTACGAAGACCCGGTACCACAGGCCAAAGCCGCCGGACTGGTCAAAATCACAAAATAACTGACCTCTTTTGAAACTCAATATCTGGAAATAACAGAAACATGTCGCCTCAAGTACTCTGTCTGTTTGGTTCACTCGTCTTATTTTTTGGATGCAGCCAGGAAGGCAGCACAGCGGATACTCCGGTAGAACCGGGTACCCCCGCTCAAACAGTAGCTGCTTCCCCAGCAGAGCCAGCAAAAAAGAAACAAACCGCTCCGGCGATTCCCGGTGCACAGACCTTTGAACAGGATGGGATCACCGCTCAAATCGCCAACTGGGACCAGCTGCAGGAATTCATCGGCAACCAGGACGATAAAATCGTTATTGTCGATCTCTGGTCAAGCTGGTGTGAACCCTGCCTTCGCGAATTCCCGCACCTGGTCGCGCTGCAGAAGAAGTATCCGGAAAAAGTCGTCTGTGTTTCCTTCAACCTCAATTATGACGGCAGCAAGGCTTATCCTCCGGAATCAAGCAGGGAAGAGCTCATGGAGTTTTACACGAAGCAGAATGCAGAGATCGTCAACCTGATTTCCAGCACACCAGACGAAGATCTGTACAAGAAGCTTGATCTCGCCGCGATTCCCGCCGCCTATGTGTATGGCACTGATGGGAAACTGCAGAAACGCTTCGACAACGAAACCCTCGCCTACGGGCAGGAAGGCTTCACCTACGAAGAACACATCGTCCCTTTCATCGATGAAATGCTCCAGCAGGCACAAAAGCCGACGGAATAATCATCGGTCCCTGTTTGATTGCTGATCAGGCAAACGTAATATAAATCCCCGACATGATTCCAGCCAGCAGTATGGCAATCAGTCGCGGATCGGTAATTCCTGACAGGGGTTTCAGCACGATTTCTCTCAATGGATTTTGCCAGCACATCATTTTAACCTGATCTTCAGAAGGAGGTGGAGTCAGCAGACTGACTGACACAAACACCACCGAGCAGATGACAAACAGCCACCAGGCCTGCAACATAAAGGGAATTCCCATATCCTTTGTGATCAGCTCAAATCCAAAGTCGAGCGCAAATGTCAGCCCACCCAGTATCGAACCGATAATTAAAGTCGACAGCGAAGCTTGTGCAGTCCCCCGTTTCCAGAGCACACCCCAGATGAAGACCGCAGTGATCGGCGGCGCCAGGCAGGCAATCATACTGTTCAATCCGGAAAAGATACTTTCAAATTTACTCCCCATCGTGGACCAGCCAATCGCCAGGATCATGACCACCACGGCGGTGATCCTCCCGACAACCACCAGTCGGGCATCGCTGGTTTCCGGTTTCAGTTTTTTCACGACATCAATACTGATCAGAGTCGCTGTACTGTTCAATGCCCCGGCGATCGTACTCATCAAAGCTGCCAGCAACCCCGCGGCAATCAATCCCTTCAAGCCTTCCGGAATCAATTGTTTAATCAAAACCGGCAGCGCTTTATTGGGATCGTCGCCAATCTGATCCTGAAACAAAACATAAGCAAGCACGCCGGGAAAGACCATGATCAGTAACGGCAAGACCTTGATAAAGCCCGCGAATAAAGGGCCGGCCTGGGCATCCTTTTCAGTTTCTCCCCCCAGTACCCGCTGCACAATCGTCTGATCCGCACACCAGTACCAGATTCCCAGGACCGGGTATCCCAGCAGGAAGGCATACCACGAATAGCCCCCGCTTTCCTGTAGCATACTCATATGTTTTTCAGGGAGCGCTGCACGCAGTTTCGTCAACGAATCAATCCCCTGTTCGTTCAGGGCACCTGCCGCGAAGTAAGTCACCGCAATCGAACCGATAATCAACAACACGGTCTGAATCGACTCGGTGATCACCACCGCTTTCAATCCGCCGACCACGGTATACAGCGTCGTGATCGCGGAAATCACCAGTACGGAAGTGATGACATCGATTCCAAAAAACTCGTGAATCACAGTCGAGCCCGCATACAGCGTCATGCCGATGTGGATGAACAGAGCCGCCACGACGCCCATGATCGCCAGCACAACCCGCGATCCGGCACTGAAGCGTTGTTCCAGGTAATCGGGCAAGGTAACCAGACCGCTGCGATGGTAAATCGGCGCAAAGATCAGTCCTAATAAGATAAGTGTAAACGCCGCCAGGCATTCGAAGTTCCCCACGACCAGCCCTACACGATAGCCGTCGGCAGCCAGTCCGATCAGATGCACGGTGGAGATATTTGTGGCAAACAAAGACAGTCCAATGGTCGGCCACTTTAATGAGCGTCCCGCCAGGAAGTAACTGTCGACAGTCTGTTTCTGTTTTCGGCTGACGAACAAACCCATTCCGGTAATCAACACCAGGTAGGCGACGATGATCACAGAGTCAAGAACAGAAATATCCAGTTGATTGGCTGCCAGCAGAGAGAGCGCGTTCATAAAGAGGCAATCACATCATAGATCTAAATCAGGTGGGCGAGACTTCAACTTCAGAAGACGTCACATCTTCGCAGACTGGTTCGGTTGTTTCCAGTGGCGGCAGCCCCCCTGCGGAGGCCAGTTCGTTAAACTGATTAATCAGCCGCAGTCCCACCGGAATTCCTGACTGCAGACGCTCCACTCGAGTCAATGCCTCCGGTTCGCCCGGATAGTAAACTTTGCCTCCCTCTTTCAGAGGCTTGACGGCTCCCCAGCGTTGAATCAGCTCTTCAATGCGACCCTGGAACGTTTCCACCTCGGTAAAGCGACTGATATCAATGGCCCCCACCATACCTCCCAGCAGACGTCGCTGTGTCAGATCGCCATACATTTTGGGAATATCCGGACCAATGGGAGCCCCTCCCAGCAGCGCGCACAGCACATCGATCATCAGTCCCAGCCCCGAGCCTTTGAAACCACCAAATGGAAAAAGTGCTACCACTTCATTGGGATCGGTCGTCCCCCTTCCATTGGCATCCAGCGCCCAGTCTCCCGGGATCGAAACTCCTTCCGTCGCGGCATTCGCAATCGTATTCCAGGGCGTAATGCTTGTCGCCATATCCAGGCAGAGCGATTTCCCCTCTTTTCCCGGTGCCGTCATGCAGATCGGGTTTGTCCCACAGAAAGGTTCTGCTGCTCCGTGGGGAGTCACCATCGGATCAACGTGCGTAAATGCAAAGCCGATCATCCCGGCCTCTGCAATCCGTAATCCATAATAAGCCAGTGCTCCGCAATGCGAAGAATTACAGATCGAAACCCAGCCGGCCCCGGAATCCCGCGCCAGTTCCACCGCATGGTCGGCTGCTTTCACCATCGCCAGTTGCCCCAACCCGTGATCGCCGTCCACGCGACCGACGGCGTCTCCCAGCGGTTCCCACTGCATTTCCGGTCGGGGTTGAATGCTCTGTTGACGAATGCGTTCCAGGTAATGCGGTAACCGTGCCACGCCATGAGAATCAATTCCACGCAGATTCGATTCCACCAGGGTATCTGCTACCAGACCTGCATCGTGCTCTGTCAGATTCGCTTGCAGCAGCAACTGGTAACAGAACTCCTTCAGGGATTCAGGCTCAATCAGAGCACTCTCAACTTCGATCTGCGCCAAAGGTCACCTCAACTTCTCATTTTTGTGACGCATTCTGCAATGTGTCACGGAACACAATTCAATTCAAACAGGGTAGTAAATGACTACATTCAGATCTGTTCTCAGGCAAACAGATCATACATCACTTCACCATGCACGTCCGTCAGACGGAAATCGCGCCCGGCAAACTGATACGTTAATTTCTTATGATCCAGCCCCAGCAGATGCAGCATCGTGGCATGCAGATCATGTACGTGAACCTTATTCTGGACCGCGTAATAGCCATAATCATCGGTGGCACCATACTGCAGCCCTCCCTTGATGCCTCCCCCCGCCATCCACATCGTGTACCCCTGGGGGTTATGATCGCGGCCGTCTGCTCCCTGACTGACGGGCGTTCTGCCGAACTCACCGCCCCAGAGCACAAGCGTGTCATCCAGCAGCCCCCGCGCTTTCAAATCTTTCAGCAGCGCGGCAATGGGTTGATCGACCTCTTTGCAATTCCGAGGCAGTGCCGTTTTTAATCCTCCATGCTGATCCCATTTATAACTGTGAGTAATCTGCACGAACCGCACACCCCGCTCGGCAAATCGCCGTGCCATCAGGCATTGTCGACCGAAGTTTTTCGTCACATCCTGATCCAGCCCATACTCCTTTTGTGTCGCCTCGGATTCATCGCTGATATCCTGCAATTCCGGCGCGGCTGTCTGCATCCGGTATGCCAGTTCGAAGGAATTGATACGTCCCTCCAGCGCCGCATCGGGGCCGGACTCAGCCAGATGCTTCCGGTTCATCTGCTGCAGATAATCCAGTTCTTTCCGCTGCACCGACATCGGAATTCCACTCTCATTTTTAATGAACGGAATCAGAGCCCGGTCGGCAGGGATACTCGCATTACCGATCGGCGTTCCCTGAAAATCAGCCGGCAGAAACGAAGAGCTGTAAGCGTTCACGCCTCCATGGGTCAGAGTCGGACAGACAGTAATGAAACCGGGCAGATCCTGATTTTCCGAGCCCAGGCCATAGGTAATCCAGGACCCCATACTCGGTCGCACGAATGTATCGCTGCCGGTGTGTAATTCCAGCAGTGCTCCACCGTGCCGCGAGTTGGAACCATACATCGAGTTGATGATACACAGATCATCGACACAACCTGCCACATGCGGAAACAGTTCACTCACCCAGGCTCCACTCTCTCCATGCTGTTTGAACTTCCAGGGAGAGCCCAGCAGGTTTCCCGTCTCAGCAGAAAACACCTGAGGTTTGTCAAAAGGCAAAGGCTTACCGCTGTCTTTCTGCAACTGCGGTTTATAGTCAAACGTATCCATATGCGACGGGCCGCCGTGCATGAACAGGAAGATTACACGCTTCGCTTTCGGTGTGAAATGCGGCGACTGTTCCGGTTTTTTGCTGGCTGCCCGACCTTCATTCCCCAATAACGCCGCCAGCGCCAGACTCCCGAATCCGGCAGAACTGCGCTGCAGCATTTCCCGACGGGTGAGCGGCGTTGATCCCCGATAACTATTCCAGTGATTCATAACTGATCTCTTTTCTGACAGACAATCCAAAACAAACTGTTGTCATTTCAATCCACAAACAGAAATTCATTCGACGAAATCAATGCCCGGCACAGACTCTGCCAGGTTCGCAGTTCTTTTTGTTCCGCAGGCAAGTCCAGATCTGCCAGTTCCCGCCGATACAGTTTCAGATAAGCCAGCGCCTGTGCGGTTTCTTTCTCAGTCGCCGATCGACCGAAGATACGTTCGTAAATCCGATTGACTTTCGCCGACTCTTTCAGATGCGTTTCATGCAGAATCGACTCGGCGAAGTCCTCTGTATTCTGCATGATAAATTTGCTGTTCATCATGAATAAGGCCTGCGGTGCGACTGTGGTATGCACCCGGTTTCCAGACAGTACACTCGGATCCGCAAAATCAAAGGCCTGCAGCACCTCATACAGGGCACTGCGGATGATCGGCAGATAGACCGAACGCCGATTCGTCTCATAAACCACCGGATCCACATTCCGCGTGCTCGTCACATATTTGCGATTCTCCACAGTCAGCAGCGAGCCCCCCATTTCATAATCCAGTTTCCCACTGACGGCCAGAATCGAGTCCCGGATCGCTTCTGCTTCCAGGCGCCGGCGATTCATGCGCCACAGCAGGCGATTCTCGGGATCAACGGCCGCCATCTCCGGATCAAATTCGGTACTCATCTGGTAAGTAGCCGACAGCATGATCAGACGATGCAGGTCCTTGATCGACCAGCCGTTTTCCACAAACTGCACTGCCAGCCAGTCCAGCAGTTCCGGATGTGAGGGGCGTTCCCCCAGTTTTCCAAAGTTGTCCGTCGTCCTGACAATACCGGTACCAAAGTGCCAGCGCCAGATTCGATTGACCATCACCCGCGCCGTCAAAGGATGAGTATCACTGGTCAGCCATTCCGCCAGTTGAAGTCGGCCACTCCGCTGATCATCAATGGGTGTCTGTCCTTCGCCTTCAATAATCCGCAAGAACTGGCGGGGAACTTCTTTGCCCAGCGTAAAGTGACTGCCTCGCAGATGCACCTTGATGTTCTCCGGTTTCTGCTCGGAAACCGCCATCGCGGTCGGATACTCGGGCAGTGCTGCCGTTAACTCTTTTTTCTTACCCCGTTTTGTTTTGAGCTGTGTCAGTAACTCTGCTGTATAATTCTTCTCGCGATCTTCCGGTAAAGCAAACGGCCCTTTGGAATCATACAGCACACTGCGTATCGCCTCCCGCTTCGGATCTGGCAAGACTTTCGCAGCCTGTCCCGCTTTCGTTTTCTGGTACGACTGCCACTCCTGATCCACCTCAGCAAACAACGCCTGGTACAATTCGGCTGCTTTCGCCAGTCGCTGCTCTTCCGGCACTGTCTTGAGAACCTCAAAGCGTTGATCAGTCTCAACCAACTCCTGCGGCACTGTTCCACTCTGAATCAGTTCATTCCAGACCACAAACGGAGAACCCTTTTCTCCTGCCGTTTTTTTCAGGTATTCCGCCCACTGCAGCAGGAATCCCCCCACCAGCGTCTGCTCAGGCGGTGTCAGGGCAGCAACGCGGTTTTCAGTCTGGCCGGTAGAAACATTCGGCTTGGCAATCAGCAGTTTATCGATATGCGGAAATACTTTTTTACTTTCCAGGCGGACCCGGTTCAGTCCGGCTTTGAACTGATAAATCCCCTCTACTTTCCACTGCTGTGACTTGGGATACCAGCTGCCCGTCACCTTACCGGCGGCACTGTCATTGACCAGATTTCCATTAATCAACAGCTGCACCGGACGCGCCGCTGCCGCCGCATAACGAAGCTCCACCTGGTAGCGGCCTGCTTCCGAAATTTCGACCTCATACTCGGCGATATTTGGCAGCTTCCCGGCGTTATAGATGACACCAATTCCCTCGCCGTAACCGGTCGTGGATTTGACAACATTACCCGACTGATACGCTTCCGCTTCCAGCAGAATCGCAGACTGCGATTCATACAGCCGGGGATCAGCGCCAATCGACTGCGCATCGCTGTTCTGCAGATCGTGGTAATTCTTGATCTCAGCCGCCAGCAGATAAGCGGCTATCTTCCCACGCTCCTGCTTCAACAGTCGCTCGTCTGCTTTGTCTGTGATTGATTGAATCTCAGCGTCCAGCGCAGCGATCTGCTGTTTCTGTTTCTCCAAAGCTTCAATTTCAGACGGGCTGGCCAGCAGCTGTTCCTGCCAGCGGGCCACCACTTTGAAGTTTTCCATCGTCTTCGTACTTTTGAAGATACCGGCCAGCGAGTAATAATCTTCAATCGGAATCGGGTCGAATTTATGTGTATGACAGCGGGCACACCCCAGCGTCAGCCCCATGAAGGTCCGCCCTACGGTATCCAGTTGCTCGTCGATGATATCCATCTGCATTTTCGTCTGATCATCTTCGGCCAGCATCTTGGCGCCGATCGAAAGAAAACCGGTCGCCGTGATCTTTTCGTTACGATTTTCAGCATCATCACGCGCCGCCAGAATGTCTCCCGCCAGTTGTTCCTGCAGAAACTGATCGTAGGGCTTATCCTTGTTGAACGCGGCAATCACATAATCGCGATATCGCCAGGCATTGGCATACGCCAGGTTTTCATCCAGCCCATTCGAGTCGGCGTAGCGGGCCACATCCAGCCAGTGACGCCCCCAGCGTTCCCCATAACGAGGCGAAGCCAGCAGGCGATCAATCACCCGGGCAAACGCCTCCGGCGATTCATCGTTGAGAAAAGCTTCGATCTCCGCGCGTGTCGGTGGCAGCCCCGTCAAATCAAATGTCGCACGACGGATCAGCGTCTCTCGATCTGCCGCAGGCGCAGGTGTTCCCCCCGACGCTTCCAGTTTTGCAAGAACAAAGAGATCGAGTGGACTTTTCCCCCAGTCAGTATCGTGCACTTCAGGCAGCTTCGGTTTACGAGGTGACTGGAAGGCCCAGAATTCCTGCTGTGCCTTCGTAAACAGCGGGCCGTCCGGCGTTTCCTGTTTCAATACCTCGACCGGTTTTGCATCAGGCCAGTAAGCACCGCCGCGAACCCACTCTGTCAGATCTATGATCGCTTTTTGAGACAGCTTATCCTTGGGAGGCATGTGTAATTGACCGCTATGTTTGACGGCACTGATTAACAGGCTCTGGTTCGGTTTTCCTGCGACAATCGCCGGGCCCCTTTCTCCGCCAATCACCAGCCCCGCGAATGTATCAACCCGCAAACCGCTCTCAATCGAATCCTCGCTGTGGCAGTCAAAACAATGCTTGATCAGCAAAGGGCGAATCCGTTTTTCGAAGAATTCTGCTTTCTTCAAGTCCGCTTCTGACGCGAACAAGGGACACAGCGCAGTCAGGCTGACAATTAAACTCAATCCCCAAAATACCAGGAGTTGTCGTTTCATTTATCTGCTTCCGGGAGGGCACGTGTGTGTATCAAGTAACTCTCGACTTACCAACATTTTTCTACGGGTAGAATGCGTACGAATCCTCATCAGACAATCTACCACGCAAAGGATTATATATTATATATAATCAGATCACTGACGCAAAGTCAACCACAGAACATCAACTGATACCGACTTTTAAGAAATGAGCACTTCGGGGCAGATTTTTATGAATCAGCCAGGAATCGCCCCTCACACGTTGTTCGCTCCGCCACAAACCAGGCAAAAAAAAACACGCCCCGGAATTGAGGCGTGCGATTTGATTTTAATTGGACATCAGCAACCGCTTACCGCTGCACCACTCCGTATTCGGCCTGCAGTTGTTTCACCACATAATCCATCAGCTGCTGTGCTTCCCCGGATGTCAGAGTATGCAGGGCATCACGGAACAGCATGCGAATCGTCAGGCTCATCGCGCCTTCTCCCACGCTTTCACCAGAGAAGGTATCGACGCAGATCACGCTTTCCAGTTCCGGTTGCAGTATGAAATCGGCTCCCGCATCCTTTCGCGGTTCCGTTTCCAGATTTTCCACAGCAGATGCGAATGCCTTTTCCAGGGAGGATTCAATTTCGGCATAATGCAGATCACTGGGAACGACGATCGAAATATCGCGGGCAATTACCTGTGTTCGGGCCAGCCCTTTGAACATGCCCGGCGGTGACTTTACGGTAATCAGTGTCGACAGATCCAGTTCGAATCCATACAGAGGCACACGCGCCCGATCCTTGATGCCCAGCGTTTCCAGATCAATGCGTCCCAGTGCTCCTATACGCTGCTGGCCCTGGCTGATTACGGCGAACTCTTCCCCGCGATATCCGTTCGCCGGTGTATCACTGGCAAACGTGCAACCATCCACATTCAGATGTGAGAGCAGATTCTCAACCAGCCCCTTGGCACGCAGGAAGTCAATCTCTTTTTCCGAAGCAATCCAGGCGGAATCATTCACAGGTCCCCCCAGCACACCTCCCAGCATCCAGCGTTCATCAATCTCACTATTCTGGCGGAATGTCCGATCGACTTCGAAGAACCGGAAGCTGCTGGCACCACGCCTGGCATTGCGTTCTGCCACTTCAACCAGGCTGCCTACCAGGCTCTGTCGCAGTGTGGTCATCTCTTTGGAAATCGGGTTCTGTACCTGGATTGCGTCTCCGGGCCACTGGCTGAAAGAGAGAGCAATCTGTTCGGTCGTTAAAGGTGGCGTACGACATTCCAGGAAACCGTTGCTCGTCAGAAAACCGGCAACACTGTTTCGCAGATTGTCGGTATCCGAAACGCGTCCTTTGGTTGTCGTCGCCATCATCGGTTTCATGTCAATACTGTCATATCGCAACAGGCGGGCCACATCTTCCGCCAGTACAACTTCATTGTTCACATCGACGCGCCAGGTCGGAACAGAAATCGTGAGGTCATCCTCAACCTGCATTTCCAGACTGGTCAGACAGTCCTTGATCTGTTTGTCACTGATGTTCGCGCCCAGAATCTTGGAGACGCGTGCGGCACTTAATGTGAACTGAGTCGACTGCTTGACGCTCGGATAACTGTCCGTAACGGTTGAAGCGGGACTGGCGGCTGACAGTTCCGCATCCTGCAGCAGCTCGGCGGCACGGTTGAACGCGCCGCTCAGCATGCCGTTGGGATCGGTGCCCCGTTCGAAGCGATAGGAAGAATCGGTGCCAATCCGCAGTTTGCGGGCAGAAGTTCGAATGCAGACCGGATCAAAACAGGCCGCTTCCAGCAGAATCCGTTTGGAGTCTGTCGTGGTCTGCGAATCCCAGCCTCCCATGATCCCGGCCAGCGCAATCGGCTTTTCTCCATCCGCAATCACCAAAGGTTCGTGAGTTGCATCCACTTCTGCTTCATCCAGCAGCTTGAGTTTTTCCCCGTTCCGAATGCGACGGACTTCAATCTGATTCCCTGTGAGGGAATCGAAATCAAACGCATGTAGTGGCTGGCCCCATTCGAGCATGACAAAGTTGGTAATATCCACCACATTGTTGATCGGCCTCAATCCCGCGGTCTGCAAACGACTCTGCAGCCAGTGGGGAGACGTCCGCACCTGCACGCCATCAAACACCTGGCAGGTATACCGCGAACAGAGTGATTCGTCCAAAATCTTGACGGCGACTGCATCGCCCTTAGCTGACTGCGAATTCAACTCGCGGGCACTGGGATATTTCAATTCCATTCCTAATACAGCGGCCACTTCGCGGGCAACGCCGATCATTCCCAGACAGTCGGGACGGTTGGGAAGCACCGAGACTTCGACCAGTGATTCTTCAATCGGTGAAACAGAAGGCAGGCTTGCGCCCAGCATCGCTTCGTCATTGAAAACCTGCAATCCGGTTGAGCGGGCAATCAGCCCCAGTTCGCCGTCCAGGCAGAGCATGCCCTGTGACTTGATGCCTTTGAACTTGCCTTCACCAATCAATGCGCCACTCGGCAGCTTCGTACCGGAGACCGCGACAGGTACGCCCCAACCAGTTTCAACAGGATGCGAAGAGGCACAGACGATGGTAATCAGCTTGCCTTTTTCGATTTCCACCTGGCATTCATACAACGCGCCCGTATCACCCAACGGCTTTTTCTCGCGAATAAACCCGATGCGGATCGGCGCCAGCGCTTCGGCCAGATGAAATTCTTCTTCGACTTCCAGGCCGACAGTCATAAAAGCGTCGAGCAGTTCCTGTTCTTGACAGTCTGACGCCAGGTAATCGCGCAACCAACCAGTATTAATTCGCATCGTTCTCTCTTCTTATGCCAGAAAATTCGTGCCAGGTTTTACCAGGAAAAATGGATTAAAACTGACGCAAAAACGCTTCTTCATTTTCGTACATCAGCCGGATATCACTGATCCCGTGGCGAATCATCGCCATCCGGTCCAGTCCCAGACCAAAGGCAAAGCCCTGCCACTGTTCCGAATCCACGCCCCCCGCCTGCAGCACTTCAGGGCGAATCATGCCAGCTCCCAGGATCTCCAGCCATTTGCCGTTAAACATCACATCCACTTCCGCGCTGGGCGTGGTGAACGGGAAATAACTCGGCCGGAAACGCAGTTGCACGTCTTCGCCAAACAAAGCACTCGCCAGCTGATACAGTACCCATTTCAGATCAGCAAAGCTGATATCCTGATCGATGGCGATCACGTCCAGCTGATGGAAAATCGGAAAATGGGAAGCATCAATTTCATCGCGACGGTAACAGCGTCCCGAAGTCATCGCCCGCAACGGCGGTGGCCCGAACTGTTTCATTGCCCGGGTCTGAAAAGCCGATGTATGGGTGCGGAGCACATTTCCGACAGTCGTGTAGAACGAGTCGTGCATATCCCGTGCGGGGTGCCAGTCGGGTGTATTTAATGCGTCGAAGTTGAAGAATTCGGTTTCGACTTCAGGATAATCATCGTAGCGAAATCCCAGACCGATCAGAATCGATTTCACTTCTTCCATGGTCGCCATCAGGGGATGTCGATGACCGGGCAGGGATCGAACCCCTGGCAGCGTCACATCGATGGCATCAATTTGTGGTCCGGTCTTTTCGCTGGCTTCCAGAACTTCTTTCTTCTCGGCCAGCGCGGTCTGAATGCTCTCTTTGACGGCATTCAGCGTTTTACCAAACTCCCGTTTTTCTTCCGGCGATAATGACTTCAACTGCTGCTGCAGTGATTTCAGCTTTCCCTTTTTCCCCAGGTACTGGACGCGTACCTCGTCCAGCTCTGCAAGAGTTTGTGCCGCCGCAATGCTCTCCATGGCGGCTTCTACCAGCGCGTCATTATTGTCAGACATTTTGATTCTTCAGATGTTCGAATATTCTGTTTATGGATTCAGTACTCTGCATGGTCTCTACTCGCTCATATCTCATGAATTGACAACGAGTTGCGCGCAAAGTCCGCCTGAGATCGGGATTGTAACTATTCCTGCTGCTTTCTGCAACTACCCCCAAGGCCTGCTGGCCCCCATTCAACAGAAGCCCTGAACAGCTTTAAGTTTAGCGAGACCATGGGTTTGTACAGAATAAGAGCAGACCCGATACAGAGTCTGACAGGTGGACGACCTCACAGGTTCTCAGCCGTGAAGATTCAGAAACAAACAGTCGCGAAAATTAGCCGTTGAGAATCTCGGTAACGACATCGCCGTACACGTCGGTCAGGCGGAAATCGCGGCCTGCGTAACGATAAGTCAACCGCTTGTGATCCATGCCCATCAGATGCAGCAGCGTGGCATGCAGATCGTGAATATGAACCTTATCGCGGGTCGCATAGTAACCGTACTCATCGGTTGCCCCATGGACGTGTCCTTTTTTGACCCCCGCACCAGCCAGCCACATGGAATAACCCTGCGGATTATGATCGCGGCCATTTTTCCCCTGCGCGATGGGGGTCCGTCCGAATTCGCCGCCCCACACAACCAGGGTATCTTCCAGCAGTCCCCGCTGCTTCAAATCCGCCAGCAGCCCGGCGATGGGCTTGTCGACCATTTTCGAATTCCGTTCATGACCGTTTTTCAAGCCACTATGCTGATCCCATTTATTATTTCCCAGCGCGACTTCAATATACCGCACTCCCGCTTCGGCAAAACGCCGCGCCATCAGACACTGCCGACCGAAGTTTTCGGTGGTTTTGTCATCAATGCCATACAATGCCTGCGTCTCTTTGGTTTCCGAATTCAGATCCATCAGTGCAGGAACCTCCGACTGCATTCGGAACGCCAGCTCATACGAATTGATCACGCCTTCGATTTCGTTATCCACCTTGACCTGCGTCAGATGTCGTTCGTTCATTGCCTGCAACAGGCCCAGTTGTTTGCGCTGCTGACTGACCGAGGCACCGTTGTTATCCAGAAAGCGGATCTGTGCTTCTTTCGCTGCAGTGTCGGCATCGCCAATCGCGGTCCCCTGGTAGACGGCCGGTAAAAACGCACTGCCGTAATTGCGCACGCCCCCATGTCCCCGCGAAGGACAGATTGAAATGAATCCAGGCAGATTGTTGTTCTCGGTTCCCAGTCCATACACCATCCATGAGCCAACGGAAGGCCTGACCAGACTGTCCGAACCAGTATGCAGTTTCATCACTGCCTGTCCATGCGACTGACCGTTGGTATGCATGGAATTAATCACGCACAAATCATCGGCGTGTTCGGCGACATTTTCAAACAGTTCAGAAATCCACAGGCCGCTATCACCCCGCTGCTTGAACTTCCACGGCGATTTCATCAACCGCAGATTTTCCTGCGAAGACTTCTCAATGTTCTTCGCCGCCTTGAATGGCAGTCGCTGACCATCTTCCTTATTCAGACGGGGTTTGTAATCGAACGTATCCACATGACTCGGACCGCCGTGCATGAACAGAAAGATGACCCGTTTGGCCCGCGGTTCAAAATGAGGCGTCTTCGACATCAATGGTGACTGAGACTTCAACGCCGCTTCTGCGCTCAAACCAGCCAGCGCCATGTAGCCAAAGCCGCACGCTGATGATTTCAACATCTGTCGTCGTGAAAAATTGAGAGCTTCCATAACAGATCATTCTTTATTCAAAGGCACGTCAATCGTGAGATTCACGCTGTCGTTTAGTTCAAAAAGCGAAATTCGGTCGACGCAAACAGGATCTGGCAGTACGAAGCCCAGGCCTTTTCAGTCGCCATTTTCGGGTCCGCATTCTCTTTTGCATTCTGTTGCTTGAGGGCATTGATGTACTGCACAGCTTCGGTCTGCTCGGCTGCCGTCGCTTCCCGCCCCAGGCAGGCCAGGTACAACTGTGACACACGCTGGCGATCACTCTGCTGTGTGTCAGACAACAGTTTTGACGCGGTCTGCTCCGCCTGAGAAACCACGAACGGACTGTTCATCATAAACAGCGCCTGAGCAGGCACTGTTGTCACCGGGCGATTTCCTACCAGCATTTCCGGAGCCGGAAAATCAAACACGGTCAACGCCGCCGGCACATTGCCGCGTACGATCGGCAGATAAATGCTGCGCCGAAACTCAGACGGATTCTGGTCCACCTTTTTATTCCGGTTCGGACTGATCGCCTGCTCGGGATAGTGCGCCACCGAAGAGCCCCCCTGCGCCAGATCGAGTTTCCCTGAAATCGACAGGACGGCATCACGGATTTTTTCTGCGGACAGACGGCGGCGATTCATCCGCCACACCAGGTGGTTCCCCGGATCTTTCTGATATCGTTCTTCACTGAAGTCAGAACTCAGGCGATACGTAGAGCTCACCATGATCTCGCGGATCAACGTCTTCATCGACCAGCCTTCCGCGACAAACCGCTGTGCCAGATAGTCCAGCAGCTCCGGATGCGTGGGCTGCTCACCCAGGTGACCGAAGTTATCGACACTGCGAACCAGCCCGTTTCCGAACAGGTGCTTCCAGATACGATTCACCATCACACGGCTGGTGAGTGGATTCTGCGACTGACTCAACCAGTTGGCCAGTTCCAGACGTCCACTCTGCTGCGGACTCACGGTCGGCGGATCCTGCAGCGAAGCAATCGTCAGAAATCCGCGATCAACCTTATCACCCAGCTGATGAATATTTCCCCGCCGTGCAATTCGGTAGTCCGCCGGGTCAGGCTGCTCACCCACGGCCAGCGCCATCGGTGCCGGCGGCGGTGCATTCTCTTTTAATTTCACCAGCTCCGATTTGAGCGTTTTGACACTCGCCTGCAGTTCCTTAATCTGTTTCTGCTTCTCAGCAGTATCGGGGTTTGCTTCTGTTTTTTTTGCCAGCTTCACATCCGGTTTCGGCAGTTCAAACTGGGGCAGGAACTGAACCGCATCGACCACCACATAGCCGGAAGTCCCCTTGTTGGAGATTTCCACATAGCCGGCTGTTCCTGCTGCGAACTCAAAACTTCCCAGTGAAGTGAAGATGCCGTCTATCGGGCCCTGCTTCGTCTGGTCTACGTTGACCGTCTTCAGCCCCTGTTCCGTCTGAATCGTTACAGGCACCTGACTCGCACGGCCGTTGCTGCCCGGAAATGCAAACCGGACTTCATACGTACCAGCGGCTGGCAGATCCGGGATGAAGCGAATTGCCTTTTTCCCCTGCTCCTCGTTCATATCATGCACGTAACCGACGCCCAGGTAATTTTTGGAATAAACCGATTCCTGCCAGGCACCCGTTTTCTTCGCCTCGGCATCATCAACGACAATTCCCGCGAGTTCTTTCAAACGCTGCTGCTGACTGGTGTCCCCCTGCAGTTTCTTTAATGCATCAGACTGAGACTTCCGTTTTTCTTCCAGCGTTTTCAGATCGGTTTGATATTTCTTAATCGCAGCCGCATGCTCCGGTTTGATCGGCAGTGGACGCGTCATCCAACCTGAAACAAACTGGTTGTTCAAGCGGTTGCCGTGCACGGTTTCCGTACTGCGAAAGATCCCGGCGAGTGCGTAATAATCGGTCATCGGAATTGGATCGAATTTGTGATCGTGACAGCGGGCACAGCCCAGCGTCATTCCCATGAAGGCCCGCCCGGTCACATCGATCTGCTCGTCGACGACATCCATGCGGAGCTTTTCTTTATCCCGCTCACTCAGCATTTTGGCACCCATTACCAGGAAGCCGGTCGCGACGATCTTCTCTGTCCGCTCTGCATCATTTTCAAACGGCAGCAGGTCGCCGGCGATCTGTTCGCGGATAAACTGATTGTAAGGCTTGTCTTGATTGAAGGCTTGAATCACATAATCGCGGTACCGCCACGCATTATAAAACGTCAGGTTGATATCCAGCCCGTTCGAATCGGCATACCGCGCCAGGTCCAGCCAGTGACGTCCCCACGTCTCACCATATTGAGGCGACTCTAAAAGGCGATCAATCAGATGCTCGTACGCCTGGGGAGAAGGATCATTCACAAACTGCTCAATCTGTTTCGGCGTGGGAGGCAAACCGGTCAGATCAAAATAAACGCGTCGCACCAGCGTCTGGCGATCCGCGCCTTTGACGGGCTTCATCTGTTTCGCTTCCAGCTTCGACAAAACAAAACGATCAATGTCGTTGGTCGGCCACTCGCTTTGTTTCACTTCCGGAACATCCGGCTTTGTCAGCGGTCGGAACGACCAGAATTCGCGTTCCTTGTCAAAGTCAAACGCCAGTTCTGATTTCTTCGCTAGCGGACTGGTCTTCACTTTTCCTTCCCGCGGATCGGGGGCGCCCATCTGAATCCACTTGCGAAAGTCAGAGATGATATTCGCCGACAGTTTCTCATCGGGAGGCATCGCGTAAAAATCAGGATCATGTTCAATCGCCTGCAGTATCAGGCTCGATTTCAGATTGCCAGGCACGACTGCTTTTCCCGAATCGCCGCCCATGCGAATTCCGGCCCGCGTGTCCAGTACGAACGAAGCGTTCTCCGGATCGGGTTCCCCGGCATGGCAATCGTAACAGTATTCCACCAGCACGGGACGGATTTTGTTCTCGAAGAATTCAATCCCGGCCTGCTTCTGCTGCAACGCCGTTTGTGGATCTTCCGCATACGCGTTCTGATTGAAGCCACAGACAACGGCAAGACTCAGGCAGGACAGATAAAGGAAAGGACGCAAAGCAGTTCTCCTTCTCGAAGCTTTCAGATGAACGCACTCAATAGGCTTAGGGAAGCTCACTCTCTGGGATTGAAACACAGGCAGGAGGGAATCAGTAAACTCTGATCAGGCCTGAATTTTAATCATCGTCCAGTATAACGCATCAACGTCGATCCATGAACTAAATAACTGCAATTTCCGCACAGTTTTAGCCAGTTCTCATGCAGAACTTACCAGATCAGTACGAATCGCAGGCGAAAGACTTTTATTAACGAAATAAAGAAATCCCGTAGCTGCTGGACCACACAAGATTTCACGGATCAGCGGCTTAAAACAGGATGTTCTGATGGAGAATGGTTGCCTATTTACATTCGTGTTTTGCTACCACGAAAAACACGAAAGGACACGAAATTCATTTTTGATCGCGCACCAACATCCCTGCGGTTACTCAAGGCGGCATGGAACAGCAAACTTTATATAGCCCAGCAAAAAAACTTGATCGTGGGTAGGCCCGAATAAAATTCGGGCCGAGCGCAGCGAGCAGGAGGTTTCAGCTCACGAGATCAATTCATCATAGAGTGACCATCTGAATTAATTTACCTTGAGGAACGCGTACTCTACACATCGCCTGCCTTGCGACCTCCTGTTGCCTCTGGCAATACCGGATTACATCCGGCACCACCCACTTCTTCTCCAGGCTTACCAACACAGTAATTTCGTATTTTTTCGTGATCGCAACTTTTCGCCACGGAATGAGTCAACTCTTTCAGTTTTTTCACTTCATCGCCAATTGAACTCCCGAACGTTTTCAATGTACGCTCAGGTAGAATCCGCCCCTCTCTTTTCTTTCACGGATCGATACTCAAGTTCATCCCAGTCAAACCGTCCGATCCAGTACTGCTGTTCCTGGTCATAGTCGATCACCGCAGGCGTTTCCAGAAAATCCGGATTACCAGCTTCATCGATATCATCCGGCTGACTTAAGATAACTTTCATACCGCGCGAAAACTCTAGCCCCTGCTCTTCCAGATCCTTCCATGTCCCTGCACAAACCAGGATCGCATTTCGATCCCGGTCCAGTTTATTAAAGTCAGCATAGATTCGCGGAACTGTCATTTGAACTCGTGAGCTTGAATCAAATCAAAAAGAATTCCTGGCTTCGATATTATAACGAAATTCAGTCGTTCATGCCTTTCACGATACACTCCGTTGTTGGGGAGCACATCATCGACCGACCGTCAGCACAACTGTCGCACCTTTTTGCCGAAACGGCGACTGCATGTAGCCGGTCGTAAGCAGGTCTACCTGAAGATGCAATCGCTGCCGCTGTCCCTCCGTTTCGACAGCATAGCCCAGCAGACGGTTAGAAATGTCCTCCCCGGCTGCCCGGACCTCAGTGACCTCGACTGAGCTGATATCCTGCCAGTCTTCCGGCAGATCGACGACAATCAGTGCACGATCGTTAAACAGCTGTTTGTTCGAAGCCAGATCCGCATGATACGTATCGGTAAACTCACTCTTCAATTTCAGGTTCGACAATACCGCACTGATCTGCAACTGGTCGGCACCGCTGCGCGTGGTCGTAATCTCAAAAGGTGGTTTGGTGAACGCCTCTGAAACGATCAGCGCGGGATCTCCAAACAGAATCCGCGCCGCGGTCCCCTTGAGCATCACATCGCTGGGTGTCCATTTCGGAGAGGGCATCTGATCCACAAACGGCTCGAGTTCAGGCAGCCTTCCCCCATTCCCCAGGATCACGCCGTTATGAGTGTGCCGCATGACATCACCCAGCGAACGTCCGGTATAGGCCAGGTATTCCATTTCCTGGTAGACCGGAATCCCGTGATCAGGATGCAGGGCTGCCAGGTAGGCGATGGTACTGTTATCGAGCAGGTTCAGGCAAAAGCTTTTTTCCGCAGAGACCGTCTTACTCTCGACCTTCCCTTTTGGGGTCCATTGTTTATACCAGCGACTGGTGACCCCCGTATAACAGGCACCATTAAAGATCACACTGGGTGAGAGTTTCAGTTGTTTCGCCTGCTGACCTTGCAGTCCGTCGATCACCCCGTCCGGATCGCCATGACCGCCCAGATGAATCAACCCTGCTCCCTGTAACGCATCCAGTCGGCTGTCGGTAAATCCGTCGGCACCGTGCGAAATACTCGCCAGTGCCGTCCGCTCCTGATACACGGGAATCATGAAACATCCCGCGTGCTGCAGGAACTGGTTCTGAGGAGCCTGGGGGTTGGGTCCGAAATTATCAATCAGCTTACCCGGTAAAGTGGATTCCCCCTTCACAGCTTTGGCAGTCCGCTCCACGAATGAAGTGACAGCATCTGGATTCGCGCCGGTAATAAATCCACTGCTCACATCAACGAGTGGGTCATCATCAATCCGGGTGGTCAATGCCAGCCATTTCCAGGCAAAGTTCACATCAAGTTCGTCCGGCTTGATAAATATCAGCGCATACCGAGGCTGAATCGTGCGGAGTGACTCCCGCAGCGGTTCCAGATCTTCAAGGGAAAACTTCAACCGGGTGACATGCGGATGCAGTGCTTCTGCTTTCTGAATCGCCTGTTGGTAATCGCGATCAGCGGCTGTGGTAGCCAGAATCACATAGGGACCCGAACTGTCCAGTCGCACGGACAAGGGTTGACGTGGCTTTGAGAACGCGAATGGCTGACAGGCGAAGAGCACCACAAAACTGGAAACAGCAATTCCAGCCAGACTCAAGGTCCAGATCAAAGCCTGACGTTTGTGTGACTGCATAACCATAGTTCATTTCCTGTCATTCAACCGACACGGATCGATTCGGCAGCGATGCGTCGGTTTTCCGCCTGTTGATAATTTTTGCGAATCACCGGAATCAAAGCACCGGGGATGATGGAAAACATCAATCCCACCATCAAAATTGGATACCAGATTCCATAAGGTTGTCCGCTGATAAGCGCGAACAGGCCGATACCACTCAGGATCAGTCCGATGATTACGAACATGAACATCCCGCCGAGGATGACTTTGCGGCCCTTCCCGCGCGGAGACAGAATTCCGCACAGAGCCCCCCATATGCCGCACAATGCTCCCGCGCCACCGCCGACAATCGCCCCGAACCAGGCGCCAAATGTAACAGGATCAAACCAGGGTGCATCCATAATGCTATTCCTCTTGCCTCTAGACTGTGTCCAGAATTAGTAAAGCGTCTCCAGGTCTATAGGGACCGAGTCTCTAAGATTGTCAGACGCTATGGTTCAATGTGAATCGCTCTAGTGAGTCGATCGATGTAATTCGAGAATACTCTGCGCCGCAGCTCCGGTGAGCTGGCCGGTTTCAACCAGATTGGCCAGCAGATTCGCCATTTCATCGCGCTCACGGTTTTCGACCAGCATTTCCAGCCGCACGATCAGTTTATCCAGCCGTGCCCGCACAGTCGGATAGCTGATACCGTAATGACGGGCCACTTGTTTCAACGAACCGGAGGCCAGCACCAGCTGCAATATGAACTCCAGATTCTCCTGATCCAGAATCAACAGGGGATGCTCCTGTCGTTGAGTTTGACCAGAAACCAGCCGCGACGGGACGGCCATTTCCTTTACAGATTCAGATAGTTTGACATCGCTCATGTTTAATATTATTCAACCAATCTTTAACATTGTAAATAACAATATCAATAATTTTGAATTTTTATTAAAACTAATCCTGAACTCAATCAGGCAAGATGATCCATTTCTGAACCAGATTCAGATAAATCATTCCCACATCAGCGGGTAGGCCTGAATCAAATTCGAGCCGAGCGCAGCGAGCAGGAAACTGTCAGTGTTGTGTGCGGGCAAGAACCATCGTGTTTGCACTCAATACCATTCTTGACTGAGGTCGGAAACAATTAATCCAGATCGAAACTCTGCTCAGATAATTTCCTGTTGCCTGCGGCAATACCGGATTACATCCGGTATCACACATTTTCGATCCCGTAGTGCAACCAACCTGAGTCAGTAAATTTTCGTGTTTTTTCGTGCTTTTCGTGGTAGTAAAAAAAATCCGTAGCTGAAATATTTCGTAGTCCCCACAGTTTTCTTTTGCCTCGCGCTCCCCGTCCTCTATAATAAACGTCCATTGATCTATCCCACCACTGTGCCCCACCTGACGGAGGAAGACACACCATGGACCGCAGGACGTTTCTACAGGGTTCAGCCGCCGGGCTGGCCTCACTCTCTCTGGAACAGGTTGCCAAAGCCGCTGCCAGCGAACGCATTCGCGTCGGCATGATCGGTGCCGGCGGTCGCGCCTCGGCCCTCAACCGTCATTTCGCGGAAAATCCCCACGCTGAAATTGTCACCATCGCCGAGATCGATTCCGCCCGGCTGGGCAACACCGTAGAGACCGTCACGAAACTGCAGGGAAAACAGCCCTCCGTCACGCAGGATTTCCGCCACCTGCTCGACGACAAGAGTCTCGACGCCATCGTGGTGGGCACTCCCGATCACTGGCACGCGATTCCCACAATCCTCGCCTGTCAGGCCGGCAAAGATGTCTACGTCGAGAAACCGGACGGCCACAACATCGTCGAAGGACAGCGGATGGTCGCCGCGATGAAGAAACACAATCGCGTCGTGCAGCTGGGATCGCAGCACCGTTCCACCGAACGCCTCAAATCAGCACTTGACTACATTCGCAGCGGCGCCCTGGGTCGCTGCCTGGTCGCCAAAGCCTGGGAGAGCACGAAACAGGGAAACATCGGCAATCCGCCGGATGGAACGCCTCCCGATACCGTCGATTACGACATGTGGCTCGGCCCGGCGAAAAAACGTCCCTTCAACAAAAACCGCTTCCACGGACGGTGGCGCTGGTTCCACGATTATGGCACCGGTGATCTGGGTAACGACGGCGTACACCGTCTCGACATGGCCTTCGCCGCACTCAACGCCGCCTGCGCAGCACAGGGCGACGCCGCGATTTCGCTCCCCACCAAAATTTCCGCGACCGGCGGAAAATGGTATTTCGACGACATGCAGGAATGGCCCGACACCCTTCAGGTCACCTACGAATACCAGAGCGATACACCCAAAATCCTCACCTACGAAATGCGGATCTGGGCCCCTTACCATTATCATGGCGAATCAGAAGGTGCCGTCATCTACGGCGACAAAGCCCACATGACCATCGGCAACAGCCGCTGGCGCGTCTACGGCGAACGCGGCAAACTGATCAAAGAAGTGAAAGGAGACAGCGACGCGACGCCGCATGTGGCCAACTTCCTCGACTGTATCAAAACCCGCAGCAAACCAGCCTGCGATCTGGAGACAGTCGGACACCCGGCTTCGGTGCTCTGCCACGCCGGCAACATCGCCGCCCGCGTGGGTCGCACACTGGTTCTCGATCCGAAAACCGAAACCTTCAAAAACGACGACGCCGCCAACCAGCTCCGCGGCAGAGAAGAATGGCGCAAACCCTGGGTATTACCCGAAGTTTAAGTGCGACAGAATTGTCCGGTCGGGTGGCACTGTTGGCTCGCCAACAGTGAAATTGAAATCATCCCCATATGGGGGACGCATTCAGTCCCGAGGGTAGGCCCGAATAAAATTCGGGCCGAGCGCAGCGAGCAGGAGGTTGCAGCTCACGAGATCAATTTACAACAGAGAAACCCACCTGTTCGATAAAAAGAGCTTGAGGCACACCCACACTCTACAACATCTACCCCACAACCTCCTGTTGCCTCCAGCAATATCGGATTACTCCGATACCACCCAACTTCTCTACCACACACCCACCAGCAAATGTTCGTGTCGTTTCGTGCCTTTCGTGGTAGCAAAAAACAAAGAGTCCGTTTCGTTTTGCAATCATCGCAGCCCGCGTTACACTGAATGGAATGATTTCACTGATTGTCACACTCCTGTTTTACAGTATTACGGGGCTGATCGTCTTCCGTCGCGTTCCAGCAACCGCGCGCCTCTTTGCCTGGGGCAGTCTGCCCATTGCCTGGGTTTCGCTGCTCGGATTCAGTGGGTTATTTCAGACTCTCAGCGGGCTGCCAGCGCTGATCCCCCTGCTCCTGCTGTTTGCGGCCATGATCTTTTCTCTCTTCCGTTTACAGCCGCTGGAAAATTCATCGGTGACACTTCCCACTCCGGTACTCTGGATTCTCCTGCTGACTGTCATTGCCGAATGCGGCGTTGCCGTGCTGGTTCACACGCACGTTCCCTGGGGGAGTTGGGACCCGATGTTTACCTGGATCATGCGGGCCCGCTTTCTCGTCGATGGAGGTGCGATGTGGGCGCAGGGTTTCAGCAGTGATCTTGCTTTGCTCCACCCCGATTATCCGCCTCTCTTCTCCTGGGCGCTGGTTCCGCTCTGGAGCCTGGATGGCAGCGGTTCCTCTCTGGCGGTCGCTGCCCTCACTATTCCCTGTTTCAGCGGCTTCGTTCTCATTCTTGCCGGCTGGTGGAATGCTCTGGAACGTAAAACTTCTTTATGGCCTGCTTTCACAATTGCCGTTATTTTGAGTACGCCATTTCTGATCTACCTGCACGCCGTCAAATCGCTCGACTTCATGCTCGCCTATGCAATTCTCACATCGCTTGCCTGGTATTATTATGCCATGCTTTCGCAGCAGCGACTGGCCTGGTCGCTGTTTGGTTTCGCGGTAACCTGGTCGGCTCTGGTTAAAAATGAAGGGCAACTCTGGATACTCGCCTGTTTCAGTTCCCTGATCCTGCTCAGACTCAGCCACTCATTCCTGGAAACACCAGAGCAGGAAGCAGCTGAGAAAAATAAAATCTCCATGCTGCCCGACCTGATTAAAGGCGCTGTAATTCCTCTCGCGTTCCTGGTCTGGTTTAAAGTCAGTCTCTCTCCTCCCAATGATTTAATCGAACCACAGCGGGCCTTTGAAATCAGTCAGGTCATCCAACCTGACGTCTTTATGAATCCCTATGGACTACTGGTTCGCCTTGATCAGGTGGAATCCCCCGAGTGGCATCAGATCATCTGGAGCCAGTTCTGGAACGTGCTGTTTGACTGGAAAATCGAAGCGATTCTGCTCTGGTCCATCGTAGCACTGTTTCTGATCAACTTTTTACGTCGCCAACATCGCCTGCCGCGGTTACTGCTGGCGGTGGGCTTTCAACTGGGCGGCTATTACGTCGTGTATCTGCTGACCCCTTACAATCCGTACTGGCACGTTTCCACATCCATGAACCGTCTGCTGCTGCACATCGCTCCCGCGGCACTGTGTCTGCTGGGGTTTGCCCTGTATCGTATTTCGCCAACGGCAGGAGAAACACTCCCACACAAACAATCCCTGCGACTGGGATTACTCTTAAGCCTGTCTTTACTCGGTCCCCTGTTCTGTTTTTATCAACTTCAGAACAACGCCTTTCCCTGGGATTTCCCGAATGAATCGCTGACGGAAGAAAGCCAGCTGAAAGAATTGAACTTCCCCCACGTTCCCCAGGCGACCTTCATCACAGATCAATTTGAACCGGCGACGCTATACCGCATGCAGTTTGCCGCGTTGCCAACCGTGCTGCTCGTCGATCGACGAGCCCCCGTTCTGATCGCGAGTTTTCCGACAGAGCAGGAACTCAAAGATTATTGTGCAGAAAACGACTGGGATCTCAAACAGCATCAGGGGGGACTGGGCTGGGCTGAGTCTACGAATCCGCAAGGCCCGCTGCCACACATGGAACGCATTCTGGAACAGAGCCGATAGAACCAGAATACGCTATGGGACTATTTTTCCTGTTGTGTCAGCGGATTGGTTTCCAGAATGATCTCATTGATCCCAGTCTGATTGAAGCCTTTGAATCCCTCTTCGCGCTGCAGAATTTCCAGATGCGAACCGATGGCTCCCTGCAGCCGAAAGCGGTCTGCCGCCTCTTCATTGATCAAACCTTCATCCAGCAATGACTGAATCCGCGATTCCTTTACAGGCCAGATTTCACCCGCCGTAAACGCCTGCTTGAGATGGGGCAGATCCGTAAAGGGTTTCATCGTTTTCACTGCATTTTCGTCTGCCAGTTGTTCGCGTGCAGCGTCAAAGTCGAACTGGCATTCCAGGTGATGCATGCCCGCCTGCAGAAACGCTTCTCCATGCAGACGGCACCAGAGCCCGACAGTTCCCAGTTGCTTCAGTTCGGGCAGTGGCTCATGCGCGAAATCCTGCGAGACTTCTTCGGGCGACAGATCCACATCGGCAAAGATCACGACTCCTGCTGCCGGCTGTTCCAGCACCTGCGCTCCCCAACCAGCTTCTTTCCCAGCATAGAAACGCTCCCGCAACTGAAAGCCCAGCAGTTCCAGCACAGAAATCAATCGCCAGAAATGTTTGCGACTGGAACGATAAGTATGGTGATCGTGATTCGCCCACCCCATCCCCAGGGTGTCCTGGCGTGCTTTCTGAATCCGGGCGACTCCATTGCGCTGCTGCCAGTAAGCCCGCTCGGCAGCAAAAAACAGATCGCAGGTCCGATCGATCCCCAGGTCATCAATGGCTGCTCGTATCAGGGATTCTGCTGCGGTGAAGCCGGCGATCTCATCGTCATAATCACGCTTTCGTAATTGAAACGCTTCAGCGTGTTTCAGCAACAGTGACACATCTGCATCCATTACCTCTACGGCACAGATTGGCGCACCATGACGTTCGATCACATGCAGTTCCAGACCGTTGTCAGAGATCACAATCCGCTGACGGACTGCAGAACCAGTTTTACCAGTGATGGGTCGTTCCAGATCACCTTGATGTATGGTTAAAAAGTCCGCCACCGATTCTACGCGGATAAACAGACGCTCAACTTTGGAATCACTGGCCTGAATCGCGGGAAACATCCCATCAGGATGCTGATGCAGGTGAGAGCCCGCTCCATCAACGGGAACATACCCCAGTTTTACCAGTTGATGTTCTAGCGTTTCCGACCAGTTCAGTTCCAGATGATCCACCCAGTCAGATAACCGGGTTCCCGTTTTAAACTGCAGCTGGTCCGCGAAGTCCTGAATCAACGCAGAATGTTTGCAGAAACCGGAAATCCGCTCGTAGATAAATGCTGCCGTTTCCGGATATCGTTTCCAGTCATACGCCGTAAGTAATTCATTGGACATAACTTATCCCCTTTACATTTTTATTCTCTCATGCCAGACTGAAGAGTCAAGTCGCCATTCTCTTCTTAGTACGCAAAATGCAGGGAAAACAGAAAGTCAATCAGAAAAGTTATTTTCAGCGTATATAATCACAGTAGGTCTCTCGACGATCATATCACATCTTGAATCACTGGCAGGAGGACCCGGCATGTCACAGACTATTCTTTTAATCGGCGCAGGTAAAATCGGCCGTATGATCGCATCACTGCTGCATGCCAGCGGCGATTACCAGCTGCGCATCGCAGATCAGTTTCCCGCAGCATTAGAGCGCATCCAGAAACGCCTGCCCGATGTGGAAACGCGTACGCTCAACGCCGATTCCCATGCCGAACTTCTGCAGTTGATGCAGGGTTGTACCGCCGTCATTTCCGCGCTTAGCTTTCGTGAAAACCCCGGAGTCGCCCGCGCCGCGCTTGAAGCGGGCATCAACTATTTTGATCTGACCGAAGACCGCCAGACCACCGCCGCTGTCAAGGAAATTGCAGAAGGCGCTGCCGCCGGTCAGGTCTTTCTGCCTCAATCAGGACTGGCTCCGGGTTTTGTCACCATCGTCACAAAACACGTTATGGAGTGGTTCGAAGAAATCGACACCGTGCGAATGCGCGTCGGTGCCTTGCCCCAGCATCCGACGAATGCCCTCGCCTATAACCTGACCTGGTCAACCGATGGTTTGATCAACGAATACTGTAACCCCTGCGAAGTGATCCATTCGCATCACGTCAAAAATCACCTCCCCCTGGAGGGACTCGAACAGTTCACACTCGACGGTAATGTCTACGAAGCCTTCAATACGTCCGGCGGACTGGGCACACTTTGTGAAACCATGCACGGTCAGGTCCGCGAACTCAACTACAAAACCATTCGCTACCCCGGGCACCACATGCTGATGAAGTTTCTGCTGCAGGATCTGAGGCTCACAGAACGTCGCGCCCTGCTCAAAGATGTAATGGAACATGCGATTCCGGTCACTTTCCAGGATGTGGTCATCGTCTTCTGCACCGTGCGGGGGACGCGAAATGGACAGTTCGTCGAAAAAAGCGACCTCCGAAAACTGTACGCCAGAGAAATCAACGGCGAAATCTGGAGTGCCATTCAGCTCACCACGGGAGCCGGCATCTGCGCCGTCGTCGATCTCGTCCAGCAACAGCAGTTGAAAGGAACCGGCTTGATCAAACAGGAAGAAATTCCCTTCGATAAGTTTATCAACAACCGGTTCGGCCAGTTCTATGAATCAGAAACCTTTGGACTCGAAACATTGAATTCAGACGGGTAAGGACATCATGACGCATCCCATCCACGAAGTACTAAAGCGTATCGGCGTTCCTGATCATCCGGCAGCAGTCGCCGTCGGCAATACATGGCAGGCCGGCAGTGGAGAGCCGTTGACCGTTGTCTCTCCCATCGACGGTTCGACACTTGTCAGCCTGCAACAGGCCACCACGAGCGATGTTGATCTGGCTATGGAAACCAGCAAGAAAGCCTTCCTTCAATGGCGACAGGTTCCCGCGCCCAGACGAGGTGAATTTGTTCGCCTGCTGGGAGAAGCGCTCCGCAAACACAAAGCCGATCTCGCCGCCATTGTCAGCTGGGAAGCGGGCAAGATTACCCAGGAAGCGCTGGGTGAAGTACAGGAAATGATCGATATCTGTGACTTCGCCGTCGGGCTTTCACGTCAGCTTTACGGCAAAACCATCGCCAGCGAACGACCGGGACATCGCCTGATGGAACAGTGGCAGCCTCTGGGCCCCGTGGGCGTGATCAGCGCGTTCAATTTCCCCGTCGCCGTCTGGTCATGGAATGCCATGCTCGCTTTTGTCTGCGGCGATACCGTCGTCTGGAAACCCTCTGAAAAAACCCCGCTTTGCGCCATCGCCTGTCAGCAGATCGTCTATCAGGTTGCCCATGACTTTCCCGAAACACCTGATGGCATCTCCAGTCTGCTGATAGGTGGCGCAGAGGTCGGCCAGACGCTCGCCGCACATCCGGACATCCCCCTCATCTCAGCCACCGGCTCGATCCCCATGGGTCGCGCCGTTGCAGAAACGGTCGCCCGTCGCCTGGGTCGCAGCCTGCTGGAACTGGGCGGCAATAACGCCATGATCGTCACCGAATCCGCCGACCTGGAAATGACAGTTCGCTCTGCCCTGTTCTCCGCCGTCGGTACCTGCGGCCAGCGTTGTACGTCACTCCGTCGTCTAATCGTCCATGAAAGCATCGCCGACAGACTCCTCACCGCGCTGAAAAACGCCTACCAGAAATTACCCATCGGCAATCCCCTTGATGAGGGAACACTGGTTGGCCCGCTCGTCGATCAACGCGCACTCGAAACCATGCAACAGGCGCTCCGCACGGCCGAAGAACAGGGAGGTACCGTCCATTTCGGTAATCCGATTCTCGCAGACATCCCCGCAGGCGGTTCTTACGTCCATCCCGCGATTGTCGAGATGCCGGGTCAGACTGACATCGTGCAGCAGGAAACCTTCGCCCCCATCCTGTACGTCATGCGCTATCAGCATCTTGAGGAAGCGATCCAGATGCATAACGCAGTCCCACAGGGACTCTCTTCCGCGATTATGACGAATGACATCCGCCAGGCGGAACTGTTTCTCTCTCCAGCTGGCTCAGACTGCGGCATCGCCAATGTCAACGTCGGCCCCAGCGGCGCGGAGATTGGCGGTGCCTTTGGTGGCGAAAAAGAAACCGGCGGCGGTCGCGAGTCCGGCTCCGACGCCTGGAAAGCCTACATGCGCCGTGCTACCAATACGATCAACTACTCAACCGAACTCCCCTTAGCCCAGGGCATCAAGTTCGACCTGTGAGGAAAACCTTCATTACAGGGTGTCCGGTCTAAATACTTGCCAACAGTGAAATTGAGATCCCCCCAGCAGGGGTAAGCCCGAATGCACATTCGGGCCGAGCACAGCGAGTAAGAGGTCTCAGTTCACCAGAACAATACACAACAAAGCAACCAACCTGCGTCAGCAATATTTTTCGTGTCTTTCGTGGTAGCAAAATTTCGAGGTATTCGAAGCCTACCCAGATAGCTCACTCACAACTTCCCCAGTCTGCGTTTTTTCTTGCTTGAGCGATGAGACATGGATAAAATATCTACTGGCTATCAAGTCTCGGCAAGTCGAGACATCTCCTGGGGAAAGGACCGATGAAAGAGAAACCTATCGCCAAATTCAAACTGTCATTTCAGCGTTTGTACCTTGTGGTGATGGCCTGGACTATTCCGGGATTTCTATTGATTGTGATTGCAGATGCAGTGGTTCGCGGTGTTGAAAACATTCATTTCTTTGGTACTCTGATCGTAATTCTGGTGATTATTATTGGAATGGCAGTCTCTGCAGCGGCTCTATTAACCCTTGTAGTCGCATATTACAAGGTAAGCGTGTATCAGGATCGAATTGGATTCCGAGACTATTGGGGTTTCTATCGAGAGCAAACATGGAGTGAAACAGAGAATGTGCGACCGTTCAACTATCTGCCTGGGCTTAAAACGGCGATACTTCAAAGTCGTACAAACAATATTTGGCTTCCCATGTACCTTGCGGATATGAGTCGTTTCCGAACTCTGATTTCCGAGCTGGCCAGCCCCGATTCAGCACTGGCAGAATACCTGACGCAACACGAACAACAAGAGATCAACACCTAGTCAAACGTCGGGTTGGCCCGAATAAAATTCGGGCCGAGCGCAGCGAGCAGGAAGTTGCAGCTCACTAGACTGTGTCCAGTTTTGCTGTAGCGTCTCCAGGTCCATTTGGACCGAGTATATTAGATCGACAGACGCTATGGTTAAATATGATGCGCTCTAGCTCAATTCACAACAGAGAAACCCACCTGTTCGAAAATAAGAGCATCAGACACACCGACACTCTACAACGTCTGTCCCGCAACCTCCTGTTGCCTGCGGCAATATCGGATTATATCCGATACCACCCACCTTCTTTACCGCACACTCGCCAGTAATATTTTTCGTACTTTTCGTGGTAGAAATATTTTAAGCAATTCACGAACTACCCGAACACCTCGCCGATCACTTCCCCGCCCAGCACCGTCGCGATTTCTTTCCGGTTGTTATGCCTGTAGAACAGCTTGTGCTGATCCAGCCCCAACGCATGTAACAGCGTCGCGTGTAGATCTGCCGGAGAAACAGGACGTTCCACCGGTGTATAACCCAGCTCATCGGTCTGACCAATAATCTGGCCCCCCTGCACGCCACCGCCGGCCATCCACATGCAATACGTCGTCGGCAGATGGTCGCGACCGCGCCGATCTCCTTTGGCAGAACCTTCTGTGGTGGGCGTGCGACCAAATTCGCCTCCCCAGATCACCAGCGTGTCATCCAGCAGTCCGCGCTGCTTCAGGTCTTTGAGCAGTCCCGCGATTGGAACATCCGTGGCCCGGGCCTGTTTGATATGATTCCCTTTCAGCGAACCATGCGCATCCCAGCCTCCATTCCTCAGCTGAACGACACGCACACCTCGCTCAACCAGCCGTCGTGCGATCAGACAATGCCTGCCGAACTCTGCGGTTGGCTTGGCATCCAGCCCATATAATTTCGCGGTCTCCGCCGTTTCGCTTTCCAGGTCGAAGACTTCCGGCGCGGAAGTCTGCAGACGAAATCCAAGCTCATACGAAGCAATCCGCGCTTCCAGTTCCGAATCTTCTCCCAGCTGATTCAGATGTTCCTGGTTCATCCAGCGAATAAAATCCAGTTGTTCGCGGCGGTTCACATTCGAATAACCGGCCGGCATGCGCGTATAGGGAATGCCCCGTTTTCCATCCACCAGCGTCCCCTGGTATCGGGAGGGCAGAAAGCCGGCGCCCCAGCCGGGAGTCTGTGGAGCCGGGCCGGTGCTGTTAGACAGCATGGAAATAAAAGCGGGCAGGTCACGGCTTTCACTTCCCAGTCCATACGTCATCCACGCCCCCAGGCTGGGTCGGTCTCCGACTGCAGAACCGGTCAGAGCAATACACTCACCCGGTCCATGCACGGGCACACGATGATTCACCGCGCGCAGCAGACACAGTTCATCCACCATCTCCGCTGTCGAAGGAAACAGGTTCGATACCGGAATCCCGCTCTCCCCGTATTGCTGAAACGTAAACGGAGACGCCATCAGTTTCGAACCCAGGCCGGCCCGCGGAATATTCGGAACCCTGGCTGCAATCGCATCAGGCACTGCCTGACCTTCCAGCTTCGTCAACAGAGGCTTGGGATCAAACGTATCCACCTGGCTCGGCCCCCCCGACATGAACAGGAAAATCACATTCTTCGCTGTCGCCGGAAAATGACTTTGACCAGCGTGCGCTGGCGCACCATCGTCGGCACTTAACAGACCCTCTTCCGCCAGCAAGGACATCAAACCCACCGCACCGAAGCCCAATACACTCTCTTTCAGCATCGCCCGTCGACTGCGCTGCGGGAATGCAATTCCGTTTTTCTGATTGACACCAAACAACATTCAGCCCCTCTGATCTAAGGGATATAAACAAACTCATTCAGGTTCAGTAACGCATGACACAACATCGACAGCCGCCGCTCTGTCTCTTCTCCTGAACCACTCTGCAGCAGCGAGACGGACCGCCCCTGCTCCTCTTGATTAGGCTTGCGCCCCAGCACTTTCAGAAACGCCGCTTCCGCCTGAAGACTGGCATCATCACTCGTTTCTTCAACAATCTTCTTCGCCAGCATCTGTGCCCGTCGATCCATGAACTGGCTGTTCAACATGAATAACGGCTGCAGCGCCACCGTGGAAACCTGCCGACGCGAACAGCTGGTGATACTGTCCGGCGCATCAAACATCGCCATCACCGATGGCATTTCGCTTCGACGCTGAAACAGATAGATCGTGCGCCTGAGATTTTCTTCTTCCCGCTCCTGAGGTACACTCGGCCCCCCCAGTTCCCGTTTCAATTCCCCGGTCGCACACAGAATCGAATCACGAATCGCTTCTGCTTCCAGCCGCCTGCGCGGCCAACTCCAGAGATACCGGTTCTCTGGATCATTCTCAAAGTTCGATTCATCAAACGTCCGCGACTGCCTGTAACTCGACGACAGCACGATTTGTCGATGAATGTGTTTGGTACTCCAGCCCTGTTCCATCAGTTCTACCGCCAGCCAGTCCAATAGTTCGGGATGCGAAGGCGGTTCTCCCTGCACGCCAAAGTCGCTGGGTGTCGATACCAGACCGCGACCGAAGTGATACTGCCACAACCGATTCACCCACACGCGTGAGACCAGCGGATTCTTGCGGTCGCTCATCCATTCAGCCAGCGCCGTCCGCGAGAGTTTCTCTGAATCAATGTTTGTCGCTCCCAGGACAGCAGGCCAGCCTTTGCCGACTTCCAGTCCCGGTTTATGCACATCGCCACGAATCAGAATCTGCGACTTTGTCTGTTTCAGCTGCGCCGCGGAATACGGGATCGGATCGCGGTTCACTACCGGCAGCCGTTCAATTTTGTCATGCCCCGTCAGTGGCGAATAGTATCCCCACGTGTGTGCCTGCTTTGTATGCGCGAACCGTTTTCGATTGATCAGCTTCTTTGCTTCCCGCTGATAAAAATCAAACGTCCCTTTGGTCATCCACGATTTCAGATCGGTCGGGTTCGGCAGATCGTCTCCCTGTAAAGACAGGTTCCCCAGTTGACCATTCACAAAGAATCCCTGCAGCCGATAATAGTCCCGCTGTGTCAGCGGATCGAACTTATGATTGTGGCATTGTGCGCATTCCAGTGTGAGCCCCAGCAGCGCACTGCTTGTTACATTCACAATATCGACCAGCACGTCGTTCCGCTGCGCTGCCTTATCCATATTGTTCCCGCTGATCCGTGCCGACGCCAGAAATCCGGTCGCAACCACATGCTCGTCTTCGTAAGGCGTCAGTTCATCCCCCGCCAGTTGCTCTTTAATAAACTGATCATAAGGTTTGTCGGCGTTGAAACTCTCGATCACGTAATCGCGATATCGCCACGCATAAGGTCGCGGCAGATCGTGCTGGTAACCATGACTCTCCGCCCAGCGCGTCAGATCCAACCAGTACCGCGCCCAGCGTTCGCCATAATGTTTCGACGCCAGCAAACGTTCCACCAGTTTTTCATAGGCCCGTGGATCGGTATTGTTTTTAAACGCCTGCACCTCAGTCAGTGTGGGCGGCAGACCTGTCAGATCGAGTGACAGTCGCCGAATCAGTGTTGCCTTGTCTGCTTCCTCCGCCGGTTTGATCTCCTGCTGCTGCCAGGCACGGGTGATAAACGCATCCACGGGAGTCCGAATCGGCTTCGGTCCGCTCACCCTGGGAACCGCCGGTCGTTTGATGGTCTGAAATGCCCAGTGATCTGACTCCGTTCGCGGCGTCGGCAGCACGGCAAAATCCCACTTCGCCCCCTGGTCAATCCACGCACGCAATAACGCAATCTCTTTCTTTGAGAGGGCTGTCGCTGAATCAGCGGGCGGCATCCGTTCTTCCGCGACCTGCGAGGAAACCAGTTCGATCAGCTTACTCTGATCGCTCTGGCCCGGCACAATCAGTTTTTCCCCGGTACTGAAGCCCAGCAGTTCATCATACACATCCAGTCGATACCCTGAATCCGGATTCGCTCCAGCATGACAGTTGAAACATTTCTGCTTGAGCAGCGGAACAATCTCATCCTTGAAATGCTCCGGTCTGTGCCACGCCGTTTCTGGTGGTGCACCGCCGGCGGGAATCTGCCCCGGCGAAACATCCAGCACATCACTCCACGTCCGGCTCAACACCAGATCACTGACATAAATCCGGTCTTCCAGTTCCGTCTTGTACCCGGTCGCAAATCCGACCCACCGCACGGCATTCACACTCTGCGGATTCACGGTTGTCGCTACCGGCTGTTCCTGATCACCGGGCTTCGGATCGACCCATAACTCAAATCGCGTGAAACCAGCCCGCAACGATTTCTCCGGCTTCGACAGCCGCCCCACGATCAGGTAATCCCGATCCCGTTCCAGTTCCACCGAACTCCAGGCGGTTTTCTGCGCACCAATCCGCACCATGAAAACCACTTTTCCCTTCTGCGGTCCACTGGAGGCAATGTGCACACCGATATTCGGGACATGATTGGCATGTACGGCTTTATCTGAACCCTCGTAACGATCCAGCCAGAAGACGAAGAACTCCCCCTCATCCCGAGGCTTCTGATCGGCAGCATAGCGAAAGCGAAACCGCAGAAACAGCTCCTGGTCCTGGTACGTCTTAGTCAGTTCACGCCGCAACGGATTGTTCCGCTGTACCGATCCCTGAATCAACGCCTCATGCTGAATCGCGGAACCGGAGGCCTCTTTCGACTTCGCATCTACAAACAGAGCCGGCTGACGATTCGAAAGCACCCAGCCCCCGTTCCAGCCAAATCCTTTGTGATCCCGTTTGACAGAATCCATCTGCGGGTTGACCAGCCCGTGCGCCAGCCGTGGAGCTTCCCCGGCAAACGTCCGCACAGAACAGACCAACAATCCGCCAACCAACAGCGCCGTTACCAGGTGCCTGCACTTTCGATTCGATGTCAGAGCCCGATTTATCATCATGATTTCCATCTGATTAAACGTGAGCAGATCCGCCACGTAGCATTTATTTAATGGTTTTAAATGTGCTTCACACTTTGCCAGCCAGTATGACAAATCAGCCGCAGGACGTTAGCTCCGGTTATGTATCTTTGGTAAGAACCATTTCGATTTTTTAAACACTAAACAACCCCCGGTTTCTCCCATTTATTTAAACTCATCCTGATAAAAAAATATGAATGTCATTACTCCACAGGTTGTGTCACTGACTCAAAAGTCTTCCCAAGTACCAGTCGATCCACGAACAAAGAATCGCCGACCTCTGTGTATTGTCCAATTCGCATGCCCAGAACGTGAACGGCATTCAGCTTCTTTGCCCCTTTACCCAACTCCACGACCGCATCAGGAGTCTCACTTCGTTCCCCGACCGGATTCACCCAGATTTCCAGACGATTGAAATAAGACGACTGCTCTTTCATCACACGACCCACCAGCAGAAAACATTCCCCGTCGATCAGTTCCGCGGAAAATCCTTCCTGATTCACCTCAAAACGGGCGAAGAACCGTTTCTCTTTCAAGCCGAAATTGGGCACACGCGAATGACTGCTCCCCTTGCTTCCCGCCACATCGTCAAACCAGAGACCAAAGAAATCATTCTTGTCCAGACCATCATAGCTCACGAGAATGCTGAAATAGAAATCATTCGTGAGCGGTGTTTCCAGCTTGCGTGCCATCCGATGCGCCAGCGCCGGATAGGCATGATGATGTCCCCGCGACTGCAAAACCATCGGACCTCCCTCCAGTTCGCCCCACTGCATCCGCTGTTCAGGAACCATCAGCCGGGTAAAATTCGGATCGGCCCACCAGCCTTCATAGTGAAAACCCACGCCCCCGGTCTGCTGTAACAGCGACGTCGCCGGATACTCAAACGCTTCACCAGCCAGAATCCCTTTCGGCAACGCGGTCTGCATCTGAATCAAGGCATATTCATTCCGCAGTGCTTCGCGTTCAAAGGGAACCGCTTCCACGGGGGGATAGTTTCCCGACTTCGCTGCCGTCAACTGCTCGGGAGTTGGCACATCAGCAAATTTGGTCGGCGTCAGACGGATTGCAGCCCCCAGTTCATTCTGTCGTGAGAACAGCACCGCCTGACTCGCTTTCAGATTAAGCGTCTTGGCAGCAGACTGCGGTTTGACATCCACCTGCCCTTCAAACACATGCACTTCCGCTTTGCCCAGCGGATCAACGACTGCACCGAACCGCGTCCCCTGATCGACGATCTGAATCTCAGGGGTATCGATGGTAAAACCGTGTGCTTCGTCAGGAATATAAGCGGCAATCTTGCCATAATTCAGCTTTGCATTCAGCGGGGAACAGAGTTCAATCTGCGCCGGACCTTCCAGCACAATTCCAGCTCCACTTTCAAAACGAATCCTGCCAATGCCCGACTTCAGCCACAGTTTCTTTCCCGCCGGAAACCGGGTCCCATAGGCGATCTCCTCGCCCAGGTCTTCGTCTTCCCACACTGCATCCTCCGTATCCAGCAGCATCCCGACATGGCTTAGCGCAGGCGGCTTCGGTTCAGAAATTGCAGCAACCTGATTGACCGGTTTCACATCCCACCAGCCCGCATTCAGCCACAAAGCGAACCCCACCAGCAGCACGGCTGTGACCACAGTCACCGACTGCCACAACGAGATGGTTCGTCCCACTTCGATTTTCACTTCTTCCGCGACAACCGTTGGATAGGCAGCGGGTTCCAGTGTTTCCAGGTCAACCCCTTCCGGCACCGAGGTATACAGATCAGCTGTCAGCACTGCATCAATCTGGATCTGGTTCGTATAGTCTTCAATCAACTCGGGATATTCAGTCAGAATCTCAGTCAGCCGCGCGTCATCTGCATGGGTCAGACTATGATCCAGAACCCGACAGGTCAGCGCGGCGAGTTCTTTTTGAATTGCCTCGTTTGTTGAATTCATCACTGTGCCTCCCGGGCCACCTGTTTTTGAATACATTCCATGAGCACTTTACGAATTCGATATAACGTCATTGAAACTGCATCCGCCGAGCGCCCCGCCTGTGAGGCAATCTGGTTTACTGGCGTCGCATCGCAGTAGCGGCTCTCCACCAGCTGTCGATGTTCGGCAGGCAGCTTTTCCATGCAATGCGTCAGCGCGGCACTGTGAGCATGCGTCTCTACCGCCCTGCTGGTCGCGACGGCAGCAATCTGGTCTAACGTCTGATCGTCCACAATCGACTGTCCGTGTTGGCGCACCCGTTTGAAAAATGCCAGCGACTGTAATTGCGCAATGCGGCACGCCCAGGGAAGAAACGGACGGTCCCGATCATATTCATGCCGCTTCCGCCAGAGCACGGTATTCGTCTCCTGCAGCACATCATCCACATCGGGAACACGACGAATCAATGCCCTCAACAGCCCCCGCAGCGCAGGCTGACTACCAGCAATCAACGCGACATATTCTTCATCGAGATCACTGTCCGACAAAATCAGGGCCCTTCCGCGCGAATCAGATAATTTAAAAACGTCCTGTATCAGTTCATTAGTTCAACAGACTCCAATCTAACGCAGATTCTGATAAAAAGAAATTTATTCATTAAAACGAGTGAAACAAAAAAGACATAAAGCACTGCAATTATTGAACATGCGAAATATCGGCGGGTGGGCCCGAATAAAATTCGGGCCGAGCGCAGCGAGCAGGAGGTTGCAGCTCACCAGATCAATTCTTAACAGGGCAACCAACTCGAATAGCACCTGAATGAGGTACGTCCACTCAACACATAACAATCCCCTGCAACCTCCTGTTGCCTCCGGCAATATCGGATTGCATCCGATACCACCCACTCACCAGCAAAATTTTTCGTGTCTTTCGGGGTAGAAAATTTTCGAGCCCCTTAGTGGTCCTTACCGCCCGTCATAACCAAACACCCCCAGAACTCGGACTGGTTTTTCTTCAGCGCGCAATTTGATCCGATGCTTCCCGAACGGCAGCCCCAGCACGCCGCGACGGTTCTCAATAAAGTGCTTCCGCCCCTGCGAATCGGTAAACGGCTCATTGGTCTGCTGTGACCAGACCTGTTTACCATCCACTTCAGCAACCAGAGTTCCTCCTGTCGGATCATCCAGCCAGGCGATTGAAAGTTCATCCGCCTCCACATCAATCTCCAGCGACTCACCCGGCTGCAGTTGGAACGCCTTCTCCCCATACGGAGCCCCCCACTTCGATTCGAATGTCTTTACCGCAGATGTCCCCCGCCAGTCCTTTGAGTCGATGCCATAGAACCGGCGGTTCAGACCCACTTTGCAGTCCACGGTGTTCAACCGCGCATTCTTATTGGGAATTTCAATAATATGTCGATCGCCGCGCGACAGTCGTCCATGCACGAACGTCGAATTGCGTGGATTGGGTCGCGACCAGCTGTGCCGTCCATGTCCCGCGTGTTGCGCCGGCTGACCGTCGATCAACAGCTGCATCATCTCCCGTTTGTTATCCGCCCAGAGATTGAACGCGGCGTCTTCCAGAATCATCATCCGCCCGTCCACAATCCGCGGACTGTCGGCAGCGAACCGGACCATCTCCCCTTCCCAGTTCGCCGTAAAGTCATTCATCCGCGCAGGTAGTTGCTGTTGAGCGATTCCCGGCTGCGGATCGTCGGGCATCTCGAATACCTGCTCCAGCTGTTTGAACCAGATATAATGACTGGCAGCACTAGGATGACCGCCATCAGGAGCCAGCGCATACTGATTACACGTCGTCTTCAGATCGATCAACAACTCTCCCAGATCGACAAACGGGATTCCGTAATGCGTACAGAGCTGCTGCATCGGCCCGGTCATTGAATTCGGCTGCCCTTTGTCGCGGATCCACATGCACGAAACGAACTCCACGCCAGGATAGTGCCGCTGAAACCAGCGAATCGCACCTTCATACGCGGCGATTTCATCGGGACGGTCAATATGCTCATTGTGCCCATGCCCGAAGATCACCAGATCAGGACCGGGCTTTTTTCCGTTTTCAAATAACGCAGGATAAAGTTCCTGCCACGACTTGCCAGTCGGGTGCCCGTTCTCATTCGGACCAGGTGCTAGCTCCAGAGCCGCATATTCTTGAAAACCGCTATGCGATTCGCCAATCGATGAACCATCGGCGGCCATCACGTTCAGCAGAATCTTGTCAACCGGATAATGAAACTTCCGCAGCAGTTCCCGTCGCATCCGTCCGGTATACATAAAATAATGCTGCGACCAGCCCACATAATCCTGCAGATCGGGTCGCTCCATCCGCTCTGCGATCAACTGTTTCATCGCATCCGGCTTTCCCGGTCGGGCCTCGACCAGGGGCTCTTTATAATGCGGGCTCGCGGGATCTTCGTCGTAGAAATACAACCGCGGATTGGCACTCCCCCGATCGATACTCGACCCCAGTGTCAGAATCGTCACCGGCTGGCCCGTTGTCAGCTTCTTCATCGTGCGGGGAATCTGGCGATACAGGTCCGGCAGCGCACGCGATGCGGCAGACTCAGTCACCGCCTGATCCCCTTTAACCAGCGCAGGCGAATCAATCCAGACCCGTTTGTCAGAGTCATTCACAAATTCCACCAGCACACCTACCACATTCCGGAACGCAGCATCCGATTCCCGCTGATGCTTAAAACGGGGATCGACTTTGAGACCATTCACTTGCAGATGAAATTCTTTTCCGGTCTCCTGCGCAGACGCCTCCCGCTGCGGCGCACGGATCAGCTCCCCCCGCCCCTGCTTCGCAAACGTCCGCTTATCGGGCAGACGAAATTCTGCCGGCGACCACTCACCATCGTCACTTTCAATCAGCATCAGACAGAGCCGCACTTTGAGGGCGCCGCTTGTTTCCTGGTACCCGTTGACCGACAGGCTGACCGCATCGCCAGACTTCAGTCCCAGTTCCGGCAGCGTCGCAAACTGCCAGATCCGCTTGCCCGGCAGAAGCTCCACCATATTCTCGGTTGGCTGGAGCACCAGTTTTCCGTTGCCCTTCCCGGCAATCACATCTCCCCAGCGATCCGTATTCCAGCAGAGAATCGATCGTCCCGGCTCTGTTGCAGCCGTCTTCCGCAATCGGAACTCCGGGTTCTGCAGGAGGTTCTGCACTGGCTTCGTTTCCTCAGCGCAGACAGCGGAAACCAGGGGACAGGCAACAACAGACAAGACTAAAAGAAACACGTTTTTCACGGCAGGTCTCTCAGGTAGGGGAATTCAGGAAGAAGAAATAAGAAAAGAACCGCTCCCGATCATACCGGAGACCGCAACTAGATCACAACAAAACCAGGACGCCCCAACTCAGAAAACAGATCATACACAAAAATACTTTTCGTGGTCTTTCGTGCTTTTCGTGGTAGAAAAAATTCGCGTCTTTCGTGCCCCCTTACTTTCGCGTCTTCCGTAAGAGCACACGTTTCGTATGCGCCAGTACCAGCGGTATTGCGGCCCGCACTACGGGAAACGTGTGTCCCCCTTTCAGCTCTACATATTGATGAGGTATCTCCAGCGCGGTCAGCCGGTCGCGAAAATGTTCGTTCATCGTCCGATCGAATGCCTGGTCTGCGGTAATGATCAGCACCGATGTTCCTTTTAACTTCTCAGCAGCATGTATCGGATTGAACTGTTTCCACACCGCTTCATCGGAGCCAAAACGGTCGACTGGTACTTTGTAGGATTGCCCCTCCGGTAATCCACTACGCGGAAAATCGAGCAGACCAATGATCGAACTGACCGCGGCAAACCGACCGGGATGTCGTTCAGCAAAGCGCACGCAGCCAAACCCACCCATCGACCAGCCCGCGATCGCCCACTGTTTTTGAGATGTCGGCAGTTCATACTGCTCAGAGACAATCGCCAGCACCTCTTCCAGATACGTCTCATACACATCCTGCTTCCGTAGCGGCGAATTAAGATACCAGCCATCATCACCGTCCGGCAGAATGATAAATAAGCCGGAATCCAAAAGCTGCTGGCGGATCAACTTGTCATCAATCAGCGATCGCTCATGCCGCCCCCGCCCATGCAGAATGACCAGCGTCCGTCGCTCCGCAGGTTTGATCGACTGCCACTCTTCAGGCAACACAACCACCGCCCGCTTCGTTTTTTTCAGGCTCGTACTCTCAAACGAAACCGCAACAATCCGCGGAAAGAGTTCTTCTGTTTCCAGCTCTGATGCAGGCAACACAGAGGCAGACAGCGACAGCCCCACCATCAGGCCAGCTTTCATCAGATTGTTCCAAAACCTTTTCGAAAACATCACACTTCCCTAACAGTATCAACATCATTGGTAAACATTGTGGGTGGGCCCGAATGCAATTCGGGCCGAGCGCAGCGAGCAGGAGGTCGCAGCTCAATCTAACAATTCACAACAGAGCAACCTACTCTAATAATTCAAACAAAATGGGGCACGCTCATTCCTCACGCAGCACTCACTCTGCCACATCCTGTTGCCTGCGGCAATACCGGATTGCATCCGGTATCACCCAGTTTTTTGTATTATCTGCTTCAATACACCCTGATCTCACACACCCGCGCCTGAACCACTCCGTTCGTCGCAGTTACGACAATCCGCAGCTGTTTCACAGTGATCTTCGATTCCAGTTGATGCACTCGACGCCGCTGAACATTCCCCGTAACGTTAACAATCTGTTGCCAGTCAGAACCGTCGTGAACTTCAATCTGATAATCCCGCACCGTTTCCGGTTGCGGCCTGCCCCACTGCATCTTAGCAGTATAACCATCATGATGGCTCAAAGTCAGATGCCGATGCAGGCCCGTATCGAAAATCAACTGGAGCGTCTGAATTGTTACTGACTTTTCCCATTCCAACAGCAGCGTTGTCGGCAAACCTTCAGCAGGATCGGACAACCAGCGATGTCCGCCGGGAAAGGCACGCCCCTCGGGTGCGCCGGCTGATCCGTGCACACTTCGCGTCTGCCCCGAGATTACATGACATGCTTCGTATCCAGCCTGCTCGCTACTGGCAGAAACACTTGCAGAGCGAGCGAGATCATATACATCCTCATTTCGAATCCCGACCAGGTACGCATCATCACGCAACAACTGCTGCTGAATCTGCGCCATTATTTCAGAATTTGTGCTCAACTCAGCTGGTTCCTGCTGTTGCTGAATCGCCAAAGCGGCCGCAGTCCCCACTCCCTGCCCGATCGTCGCACAGGTCGCCATCACCCGCGTCGATGAGAATGCCACATGCGTCGCAGAAATATTGCGTCCCGCAAACATCAGATTTTTACGATTCACCGAAACACAGGCCGCAAGCGGTATGTCATACAAATGAGGCACCGGATGCTGTATGCAAGGCTCCAGTTCCGGCGCATCGATGCCTTCCGGCGGATGCAGATCCAGCGACCAGCCACCATAGGCAATCGCATCAGGAAATGCGCGGGATGAGAGCAGATCGTGTTCGGTTAAAATATGCTGTCCGATGAAGCGGCGGCTTTCACGTTTGCCTGGTACGAATCCAAACCAGTCCAGCGCCCAGTGTGCCGCCTGAAATGGATCTTCGCCGGCGGGTGTTCCCTTCGGACCATTTTTCACATGATCCCAGAGGCCCATCACAATCGCCAGCAGTTCATCGCGGATGTGTTCATTCTCTTTTATCGTATCCAGCACACCGCCCCACTCGGCCCACCAGTAACCATACTCGTGCGTCGGCTCCTCTTCGCCTGGCGTCGCATACAATCGCAGTTTCAACTCCGCGGGATCAAATTTCCGCGCCCACTCGGGCGCCACAAAAGGCATCGGCCGGTCATGACGACGTGCCTGCATCAGAATCGTCGAACCCAGTCGATGTGAATCCGGGGACTCCGGAGCCAGGCTTTCATTGAACTGTTGTTGACTTTCCCGTCCTTCCATAAACAGCGCCCCGGCTTCTGCAGCCAGTCGTCCATCGCCGGTACAGTCAATAAATATTTCCGCGTTGATCGTGAAACGGTCTTCTGTACTCTGTCGTTCTGCAGTCGCACTCTCAATCCGGTTGCCATTCAATTGAACCGCAGTCACACAGGTATTGAGCATCAGTGTGAGATTGGGTTCCGCCTGGCATTTCTCATACAGGATCAGATCGAACATCGAAGCCGAACGTTGGGGATTGCGGAGGCAGTTCTCCAGCCTCAACTCCTCGATGATCCCCCCTTCACGGGCTTCCGTTTCCAGTTCTGTTCCCCGATCAAAACGCCCCGTGCCATTCGCACCGACGATATGCATGCGGACTTCACTTGATGCATTTCCGCCGAGCACCGAGCGATCCTGGCACAGAATGACCTTTGCCCCACAGCGCGCCGCAGCCAGCGCAGCGCAGCAGCCGGCCATCCCTCCGCCAGCGATGAGAATCTCAGAATTCAGAACATGCTCTTCCAGTATTGTCATTTTGCCTTCACACCTGTTTTTGTTTGACACCCACTTTAAATGTCATATAATATCACCCAGGACTCTTTATTCAATATATTCTCCGATAATAACGACCTATAATGGCACTTATTCAAAAAGAACCGCCGCATTCGCTGGCACTGGAATTGTCTGAACGCATCCGCCATCGGATCCAGTCCGCTGAATTTACAGACGGTGATTTTTTTCTGACGGAAGCCGAACTGGCGGAAGAATATCAGGTATCGCGACGTATTGCCCGCGAAGCCGTCAACCGCCTGTGTGCCCTGGGACTGCTGGAAGGTCGCAAGCGCAAAGGACTGATCGTCCGCCATCCAGATCCCGTAGAAGTCTGGGCCAACTGCCTCCCTTCACTGGCACGTTCGCAGGAAAAGCTGGCCGAACTCGCATCCTTCCGCTATGCCCTCGAAGTCGGCGCGGTCGAGTTGGCCATCAAAAATGCCAGTGAAGCACAGATTGAACAGTTGGCTGAACTCGCCGAACAGTTCAAACAGATCGCCCGCCAGAAGAAAGACCGCCCGCGCCGCATCGAAGTGGAGCGCCAGTTTCATGGTCTGATCCTGGAGATGTCGGGCGTACCTCTGATCGCCGACATGCAGAAACTACTCGCGGCTCTCTTTGAAACTTCCTATCCCACGCGAAAATCTCCCATGCTGGATGATGACGTCAACGAACGCATCATCTGGCAGCACTTTGAACTGGTCAGCGCGATACAGGATCGCGACGTCGAACGGGCCCGCTCCGTCATGCGGGCTCATTTAAAATATCTGTTGATGCCGGAACGGGAAATCGACTGAAACACCAAGACATTATTCCAGAAAGCGTATCACCATGAAAAAAACACAATTCAGCCTGATACCCCTGCTAACACTGCTCTGCTGCAGTATGCTGACAGTCGCTCCTCTCCCTGCAGGTGAAAACAGCGACCTGCCGGAAGTGGAAGTCTCGAATGTTCACAAAGTCTTCGACAACGGCGAACACAATGCGTTTACCGACATGATCGAATTCAAAGGCAAATACTATCTCACCTTCCGCACCTGCCCGGGCGGCCATATGTTGTTCCCAACTTCGCGAATCCTGATCATGCAGAGCGATGACGCGAAAACCTGGAAACAGGTCGATGAATTCTCGGTCCCCAAACGGGATGTTCGCGACCCGCACTTTCTGATCTTCAAAGATAAACTGTTCGTCTACACCGGCACGTGGTACTGCGGCGACTCTGCTCCCAAAACACGGACGATTAACGAACACCTGGGCTTCGCCGTCTGGTCCGCCGATGGAAATGAGTGGTCGAAACCGATCATGCTGGAAGGCACCTACGGCCATTACATCTGGCGAGCCGCCGCCTATAAAGACAAAGCTTACCTCTGTGGACGCCGCATCCGACATTTTGCACAAGGCGGTAAGGATCGCGAACTGATCGAAACCGCGATCCTGGAAAGCGACGATGGACTGGTCTGGAAAACCGCCAGCCTGTTCAATGAAAAGCAGGGAGATGAAACCGCGTTTCTGTTTGAAGACAACGGCGACCTGCTGGCCATCGGTCGCAGCGGTTCCAATCCAGCCTGGGTCATGCGATCGCGGCCCCCCTTCGATCACTGGGACCGCAAACAACTCGACCGCTATATCGGCGGACCCCTGCTTGCCAAATGGGGTGATCGCTACCTCGTCGGCGGCCGTCAGCGCAAGAACGGGAAATATGTGACTTCACTCTACTGGTTCAAGGACGATCAACTACACGAATTCGCTTCACTCCCCAGTGGCGGAGACAACTCTTACCCCGGCATTCTGATCCTGAGTCCCGATCACGCCTTGATCTCCTATTATTCAAGTCATGAAAAAGACAAGGATGGTAAACCGATCACCGCAATTTATATGGCTGATCTGAACCTGAAAAATAAATAACGGCAATTCCGTGGAGTTCAAAAAGGGGAAGTATCCTGCGGGAGGCTTTCCCTTTTTTCATAATGCCTCATAATATAATAACGATGTGCATTCTGAATGAACTGCTTTCACTTCAAAACTTGACGCCGCTGATATATCACGATATATTAAATCAATTAAAGTATACCGGTCTCGAACGCACCAGCAGTGGACGCTAATGGAAGATACATCAAAAAACCTCACCGAATACTCTTATCAGTATATCAAACAACAGATGGAACAGAACGTGCTCGCGCCAGGCGCCCGACTCGTGAACCGCAAACTGGCTGCGGAACTGGGGGTGAGTGCGATTCCCGTACGCGAAGCAATCTGCCGACTGGCATCGGAAGGCTTCGTAGAACACATTCAGGGGTCCGGTGCATTTGTCCGGGAGATTGGGCGCGAAGACCTGGATGAACTGTACGTGCTGCGTGATCTGCTCGAAAGTTTCGCCGCCGGCGAAGCGGCCTTGTATATCACACCGCAACAGTTGGACGATCTGCAGTTTCTCATTGACGAGATGCGTGAAATCACTGCTTTGCTGAATGAGCGGAACGCGAAACACACCACGCCGACCCAATTCAATCGCTGGGTAGACTGCGAAACCGAATTTCATGAAATCCTGATCGAAGCCTCGCGGAACCGACTACTGAAAAAAGTCATTCAGGAACAGCGGGCCATCACCGATGTCTTTTATGCCCTGCGGCAGTTAAAACATAAGATCATCACTCCTCAAAGTGCAGAAGAAACCTGTGCGGGCAAAGAACAGATCCTGGCAGCGTTCCGTAACCGGGATGCAGATCTGGCCCGTCAGATTATGAGCGAACAGATCCAGGCAGGCCGTCGCGACGTCCTGGCTTTCATGCGAAAACAGGAACGAGGTCGTAATGCAACTTAAACAGCTGGAAACAGGGATCCTGTTCAAAAATGCGAAACCGCATGTCAAAAGCGTGCACGCCTACTTCCCCTCGGTCGTATCCCTGCCTGATGGCTCGCTGCTCTCGATGTATATGCTGGGAGAAGCCTTTGAAGCGGTCGACCTCAAACTGCACCTGTCGCGATCGAGAGACCAGGGACAGACCTGGGAATATCAAGGCTCGATCGACACCAGTGTATCCGGGCGACAAACTTCCACTTTCGGGCGGCTTGCAGTCACGGAAACAGGAGAGCTGATTGCAAATCTGGTTCGCTTTGATCGTACCGATTTCCCCGGGGAAGGCTTATGCAATCCACAGACACTGGGTATGGTCCCCTCCGAACTGTTAATAATCCGCTCCCTCGATCAGGGTAAAACCTGGTCAGAACCAACCCTCGTCACTCCACCACTCGAGGGCCCCGAATTCGAAATGTGCAGCCCGCTTACGATCCTCAATGATGGCCGCTGGATCTGGCCCACTTCCACATGGCGAGGCTGGAACGGTGATTTACCCAATGGAAATCGCATGCTGGCGCTGGTCTCCCGCGATCAGGGCAGTTCCTGGGATGAATACCTCGATATCATGCACAGCGAAAACAACAACCTGATCTTCTGGGAATCCAAAGTTGTTGAATACCCTGAAGGACGTCTGCTGGCGGTAGCGTGGTGCTACGACGAAGCATCGTCAACCGATCTCCCGAATCACTATGCAATCAGTGATGACGGCGGAACTTCCTGGTCGGAACCTGCTTCCACACAGATTCAGGGCCAGACTTTGACACCCTGCCTGCTCGAAGATGGCAGCCTGCTTAATATCTATCGTCGCATGGATCAGCCGGGACTCTGGGCCTGCCTGTCCCGTTTAGATGACGCAGGCAACTGGATCAACGGCGACCAGCAGCCACTCTGGGGGCACAATAAGCTGGAAGGGATTACGTCCACGGGACAAAACATGTCCGATAATTTCGCTGTGCTCAAATTCGGTGCCCCCCATATTACCCGCCTCTCTGACGGCGAACTGTTTGTCACTTTCTGGTGCTACGAACAATGCGTCAGCGTGATTCGCTGGTTCCGCTTTCAGGTTGAACAGCAATCGATTGAACAACACCAGAAGACAGTCGTCAATTGTTAATCTGTAACTCACTGCTTGAGGTACACTTTTGACATTCACCAAACCAGGCCAGGCGTTACTTCAAGCAGCAATCGAACAACTACTGACCGGAAACGGCAGTTCGCATTCAAATGCGTGAGCTGAGTATTTACTCCCCGCTGCCTTAATCCCCCTGGGACCTGCTTCCCCGGTCCGCATACCGTTCCCGATAATGACTTCGCTGGAACTCTCTGATTTTGGATCAATTCTTCATTTTCCCGTTGACAATATTTCAAAACCACACAATGATATATCATGATATATATTTCACCATTGTAATATAACTCGCTGACTTACAGGGCTATCCTTTTGTGAGTTCTTATTTTTACACCTCATCGGGAGACTTGGAAATGACGACACGACATCGAGATACAGAAACTGCCACCAGGGGCTTTACCTTAATCGAGTTACTGGTCGTGATCGCCATCATCGCGATTCTGATTGCCTTGCTGCTGCCTGCAGTACAGCAGGCTCGTGAATCAGCGCGTCGCAGTACCTGCAAAAACAATCTCAAACAGATTGGCCTCGCGCTGCACAACTACCATGAATCGCACGGCTTATTCCCCTTTGGTCGCAGTTTTACTGATAACTCCAGTTCTGCCCCGCAAAACTTCGGTTCCCAGATGTGCTCCACCATGCTGCTTCCATTTCTGGACCAGACGAACGTCTACAATCAGTTCAATTTTCTGGCGGCTTTTAATCACGCTTCGAATTCTCCGGTGACCCAAAACAAAATCAACGTGTTTCTCTGCCCCAGTAATCCACAGGATGAAGGACAGAACTGGACAGGAGCCGGCGGCCCCAACGACTCCTGGGGTAGTCACTATCAGCCGGTAGCACATAGTGGCAGAGACGGGAACCCGGCACGCGATGGACAGGACGCCGTCGGCTTCAATAAAGATGGTGTCTTTTATCGCAATTCAAAAACCCGTTTTCGCGATATCCTGGATGGCTCCAGTACAACCCTGGCGTTTGCAGAAACAGTCGGCGACAAACCCGGTACACACGAACTGTTTACCTGGGGTGCCTACGGCGGTGGTGGCATTGGCGTTCGCAGTGGCATCAATGCCAATTTCCCCCTGCTCACAGGCTGGAGCTGGAACGGAGATGATTTTACCGGCCCGGCCAGCTATCACACGGGAGGCTGCCATTTTCTGATGGCCGACGGTGCCGTCCGGTTCATTTCTGAAAATATTGATCTGGGAACACTGCAGAACCTGACAACCCGTGCCGGTCGGGAAGTGATCGGCGAATTCTAAAGCACGTAAAATCACGACTCGCTGTATTTCAATATTCCACAGGCACTTCATCTCACAGGTATCAGCAAATGTGCAAACAACAAATCCTCTGTAGCTGCCTGCTGTTATTGACTGGCTGCGGTCAGTCAACCGATGAAATGGCGCTCACCCCCATGAGTGGAACCATCACCTACCAGGGAACTCCCATTGAGGAAGGAGTGATTCGACTCGTCCCTCAGGAAGGAAGCTCTGCACCGGTCAGAACAACACAAATTAACGCAGGCAATTATCAGTTCACCGATCGGTCCGCAATCAAACCGGGCACATACCAGGTAGAGATCAATGCCTACCAGGGAGAAGCGGGACTGCCCGGCGATCAACCCGCAGGTAGTTCCACCAGCCGCAAACAGTACCTGCCAGAACAATTCAATACGAAATCAACGATTGAACCGCTCACCATTCCGCCGGACAGTGACCCGGTCCAGCATGATTTTAATCTCAAATAAAAAGGCCTCACCATGAAATCGCTATTCCGTATCCCGCCCCTCTGCCAAATTGGGTTCAGCCTGCTGTTTCTGGCTATGATATCAACCGCTAACCCCAATAACTGTCATGCTGAATCGCGTCTGCTGATCAAAGCCACCAAAGAGCTGCCGCGACATGGGGAAGGTGCTTTGCTCACCCTCGACAACGGGCGACTACTTGTCGTTTATACGCAATGGTACGGCGCCACAGGCAACGACCATGACCCCGCGCGGCTGGTTGAAATTCATTCGGGCGATGGCGGCAAAACCTGGTCGGAGCCGCAAACCGTTCAGGAAAATATCGGCAAGATGAACGTGATGTCAGCCAGTCTCGTCAAAACAACCAGTGGGAAAATCCTGCTGACCTACATCCGCATCGACAGCAATCGCTTCGCCAATTTATGGTTTAAAGAATCCAGCGATGAAGGCAAAACCTGGAGCGAACCCAAACAACTGTCACATGGCAAAAAGGGATTAATATTCACCGTCAACTCAGCAGCCATCCGATTAAAATCCGGGCGCATCCTGCTGGCTGCCTTTGGTTCCCCCAGTGCCTGGCAGAAAGACGAACATTTTGTCTCGTTCAGTTTTTACACCGATGACGAAGGTAAGACCTGGCATCGATCAGCCAATGAAGTGGATTGTCCTCTGCGTGGTGCAATGGAACCTGAAATTGAACAACTCAACGATGGGCGTATCCTGATGCTCATCCGCACTCAGACCACCCGCATGTATCGCGCTTACAGCAGTGATGGGGGAGAAACCTGGAGTCCTGCTGAGAAAACCGACATTGTACATCCCGAAGCCCCCATGCTGCTGCAGCGTGCACCAGGCAAAGACGCGCCGCTGATTCTGATCTGGAACAATGCAGTTGTCCCCGGAGCCGACCATCAGGGACCACGCACGCCGCTGACACTCGGCCTTTCCTATGATGAGGGCAAAACCTGGGAGAATCTGACCAAAATCGAAGATGATCCCAAAGGCTCTTACTCTTATGCCAGCATGGATTTTCGCAATGATTCGCTGCACCTGGTGTATTACGGTCCGGGGGGACTGCGTTACCAGGAAATCCCATTAGCGACTCTGTTGCAGAAAAACAGTGAGCCCTGACCGACTTCGGCTGGCAGATTCAATCAGCCGAGCCTGCCTAGATTCCAGTGAAACAGGAAAGATTAAAGGGGTCAGGAAGGATTAAAGGGGTCAGGATTCTTTTTTAATAGTCCTGACCCCCTTTTTTCGCCTTTACCAAATCCGACATTCAAATACTGAATCACCTTGCAAAAGGCACAAAGCCATCATTGCCAGCAACGGTTAGTGATGACATCACAGAAGTTGCCAAGCTGGGAGGTTATCTGGCGCGAGGGAAAGGCCCACCCCCCCACCGGTAACATGGTGCTCTGGCGCGGCTTATCACGACTCACTGATATCCAATTCGGATTCGAGCTGAGAAAACGAAATGTAAGTAAATGAAAGTTTCGTGAGATAGTTACTAAAATGTCAGCACGCGCTGCTATCGGACGAAGGCTTCTCGGTCGACACTCCTGATCGGGTAATTCGGCGTGGTGCTGATTCAGAATAATTGAACGAAATATTTTGATTTTTATAGAGCTGATTGGCAGGGAATAAACGATGGTTTAAATACCGTCCGCTCTGACTCTAACCCCAAAGAGTGTTAATAAAAGGGTGATATATCGAAAAGTTGCGTCCCAATCCTCTTGAGACAAATCAGGAAATGCATCATGAATGTAATCAGGGATAGGTTCGCCTTCTAAATGGTTCGTTATATCTGCTAAGTCTGTTTGATGTTTTTTTAAACGAAAATAAAATTCTATATTCTGATCATTTTTTTGTGGTGCAAATTCAATTCTTGAGATTGCATCAATGTTATCTTCAGAATGGGAGCCATGTAAAAGAAGGTTTTTATTAAATTCATCCTGTTGCTCAGGTCGTAAATTGCCTGCATAAGCAGAATGTATTAGCTCTTCTAGTTTTTCTCTAACTTTGATATCTTGTTGAAAATAGAATTCCATAATAAAGCTCTCTTTAGAAAGAAGTACACATCTAGTGGTACGTCAATCTTGAATTGAAAGATGATCAATACCTGTCGAGCACACCAACGAGCGTGCGGGCCATTTCGGACAACGTCTCATTCCAGGTCTGATAAGACACTAGCCAGGTCTGATAAGACACTAGTTCTACTTTCCTAGATCCTTTTTCGCTCCAGGTTCTATTGCGGGAGTCTGTAATGCTGTTTCCAATGCTATAGCCTTACCTATTGGTTGCGAAATAATCGTTGTTCAGTTCACCGTTTTTAGGCTATCTAGCAGACTTGGTTATCGAGATGATAAAATTATCGTTGAAATACTTAAGCAACTCCGGAGGGATTGCAAATGTCCTCCTACTATCATGCCCAATAATTGCATCAGTAAGGTTATTTTCTCTAAGCCAATCTGTAGCACCTGCTTTAGCTTTAATAGTTAATTTATGCGTATAATATTTACTTTTACCTAATGATTTTGGGGATATTTCACCCACCGAAGCAATACGTTTAGGCTGATTTGGATGTCCCGGTCTTAAATGAAGCTTGTTCGTGTTTGCTGCTTGAGTGGCTTCATCGGCATTTCCAAATCGTTCTAGTACCTCACAATTCTTTCCATTGTGAACCAACACGCCAGAATCCGCAACGAAGTAGGTGTGTTTGACCTGGACTTCGAGATTGTAAACCGGTTCTGGTGGACCGCGGGCGGTGATGCTGGTGATGCGGACGATGCCGTTCAGGGTCTGTAACCGTTCGCCGACTGAGAGGCTGTCGGCCCGGACGAAGGCTTCTCGATCGACACTCCAGATCGGGTGATTGGGCGTGGTGCCGATCGGTTTTAATTCATCCTCAACCGAGATATCCAGCGTTTGAGCGGCTTCATGCTGGAAGGTGCCGGTGACAATCTGGAAACCGGGTCCCGGGTTCGCGGCTATGGGGAGCAATTCGCGATCGCAAGAACCTGCGCATTTCCGGGGAACATTTTAAGGGGTCAGTGAATCTTTAGAAACATCAATGCCAACCACAGAAATTGAAGAGGAGTCTTTCATCGTGTGTCCCATCCTAGTAAAATACGAGCTCACCTGAGTGGCTCTAGCGACTGTTCGGGTTGAAAACGATGCGGCTCTGCGATCCAACTGACCCACGGTGTCTATCAGCACCCAGGACTCGACGATCTACAAAGTCGCAGCTCATCCCTGATGGCCATCAGGGATGAGCTCTTATCAATATAACCAGCCACATCAAACCTGTCAGTCTGGTACAATGCCGCTCGTACCCGAGATACCAGGACTCTTTTATTTAAGTCCTGACCCCCTTTTATTCAGCTAGCCGCGGTTTCTGCGATTTCGTCTGGCCGTGCCGAGTATAGTTGCTGCCCTGCTTTGGATT
>TARA_R110001592_G_scaffold127450_1_pt1 | contig 72383 bp, 56 predicted proteins | sample TARA_R110001592 | Tara Oceans TARA_R110001592 (sample SAMEA4398387) | marine metagenome | biome: Polar Biome; feature: [SRF] surface water layer (ENVO:00010504); material: water (ENVO:00002006), including particulate matter (ENVO:01000060) such as... | depth 5 m | reverse complement strand
ATAAGATTTTTCTTTTGTACATCTTCATTTGAATTAATGCCAACGGTCTCGTGTATGAGCAGTAGCTGATTTTACACAACTACTTTTCGTTAAACAATATACTTAATTAAACGCAAAAACGATTCAAGTTTGCACTTAAACCGCTATTGCTTATACACATTGTTCTCTGCTGGCTTTTTTTAATTCATAACTTCCGCTTTAAAACCTTTGCTTTGAACAATTTTTATTACTTCATCTTCGGTAATTCCTTTTGAACTTACCGTAAGGATTTTGTCGCTATTGTCAGTGTCAACATTCCAATGACAAACCCCTGTGGCATTGTCAAATTCTGATTGTACTTTTGATACGCACCCTCCACAATTGAGGTTTGTTTTGAATTTCAGTTCTTTATTTTCCATTGTTTTAAAAATTTCATTTTATGATGTAAATTTCGTTACTATTCCATTCTTCATTGTTGTACAATTTTGGAATTGATTTGTAAGATTTACTATATTACTTTTTCCATTTCAATCGCAAACTATTACTTACTACACTCACACTACTCATTGCCATTGCTGCACCCGCAATCATTGGATTTAATAAGAAACCGTTGATTGGATATAGAATTCCTGCTGCTATAGGAATACCGATAAGGTTGTAAATAAATGCCCAAAATAGATTTTGTTTTATGGTAGCTACCGTTTGTTTAGACAATTTAATGGCTTGTGGTATTTTAGTCAGATCGGATGAAATAATAGTCATCTTGGCTACATCCATTGCTATATCGCTTCCTTTTCCCATTGCTATACTCACATCTGCAGTTGCTAATGCTGTACTATCATTGATGCCGTCACCCACCATCGCTACTGTTTTGCCTTGCGCTTGCAGTTCTTTTACAAAATCGGCTTTGTGCTGTGGCAATACTTCGGCTTTGTAATGCTTAACACCTGTTTGCTTGGCAATGGCTTTTGCTGTAGCTTCATTATCGCCTGTGAGCATATACAAATCAATGCCCATACCTTGTATTTCTTGAATAGCTTGTGCAGATGTTTCTTTTATTTTATCGGAAATAGCAATTACAGAAAGGGCTTGTTTGCTATCCGAAAACCAAATAACGGTTTTGGATAGTTTGCTCCATTCATCTGCCTGGTGTTGTAATTCTTCGGGAATACTGATATTGTTTTCAAATAATAACTTTTTGTTTCCTACAAAATAGCTTTCGTTATTATAGTCTGCTTTTGCTCCTTTACCTGTAATACTCTCGAAATTGGAAAGTAAAATTGACTCAACACCATTCAAATAATTTACAACCGCTTCTGCTAATGGGTGTTCAGATTGCTTTTCAATACTTAAAAGAATAGCTTCTGTGTTATCGTCATTATTCATCCATTGAATGCCTGTAACTTGCGGACGACCTTTGGTAATGGTTCCTGTCTTGTCTAAAATAATGGCATCTACCTTTTTGGCTAACTCCAAGCTTTCGGCATCTTTTATTAAAATACCTTGTTCGGCACCTTTGCCAACGCCTACCATTATGGCAGTAGGTGTGGCTAATCCCAAAGCACAAGGGCAAGCAATTACCAAGACTGTAATGGCAGCCAATAACCCTTGAACTAGGGCATTATCACCACCAAAAATCATCCAAACAGTAAAGGTAAGTAATGCAATGCCCATTACCACAGGTACAAAAATTCCTGCTATTTTATCCACCAATTTCTGTACAGGTGCTTTGCTTCCTTGGGCGTCCTGAACCATTTTGATGATTTGGGCAAGCATTGTTTCTTTACCGACTTTTACAGCTTTAAATTGGAAACTACCTTTTTGATTGATGGTTCCTGCAAATACTTTTTCGTTTTCTTTTTTCAAAACTGGCACAGGCTCTCCACTCAGCATACTCTCATCTACATAAGAATTGCCCGAAATGACCATTCCGTCCACTGCAATCTTTTCGCCCGGTTTTACTAAGATGACATCATTAACTTTTACATTTTCAATAGCGGTCTGTTTTTCTGTGCCATTTGCTTGCATAATAACAACCGTTTTTGGTTGCAAGCCCATCAGTTTTTTAATGGCAGATGAAGTATTCCCTTTGGCTTTTTCTTCCAATAACTTCCCCAATAAAATAAAAGCGATGATAACGGCTGCGGCTTCAAAATATACGTGTGCGTGTAATCCTCTTTGATGCCAAAAGTCAGCAAACAACATATTGAATACACTAAACACATAGGCAATTCCCGTACTTAATGTTACTAATGTATCCATATTTGCTTTGCGGTGTTTGGCTTGCTTCCACGCATTAATGAAGAAATCTCTGCCCAACCACAATACAACAGGTGTTGAAAATGCCCACATAATTTCATTGGCATAAGGCATATCCATAAAAAACATTCCGATAACTACCACTGGTAAAGAAAGAATGACAGCCCAAATTGTTTTGCTTTTTAGTTCTTTAAATTTCTTTTCGTGAATGGCTTCAAGGGATTCCTGTTGATTGGATTCGTCTTCAATTAATAAATCATATCCTACACCTTGGACCGCTTTTCGTAGATTTTCGGCATTGGTTACGTTAGATAGAAATTCAACGATAAGATTACCTGTAGCATAATTTACAGAAGCATTTACCACTCCCTCTTGATGTGTTACGATACTTTCTGCACTACTCGCACAAGAAGCACAGGTCATTCCCAAAACAGGGAAAGTTTGCGTAACTGTATTTTGATTTGTTGTTGCCATATTGCTATTGTTTTAAATTACAATACAAAGTTGGCAACAATGGGTAGGTTTTCTATTGTGGAATTTTGGAATTGATTTGTGAGATTTACTTATACTTCATCCAAAGGCTTTCTTCTATCTTCACGTATCTTTTTAAAATGGCTGGGCGAAAGTCCTGTTACTTTTTTGAACTGATTACTCAAATAAGCCACACTTGAATAATTTAAACGGAATGCGATTTCGCTCAAAGACCATTCATCATAAACCAATAGTTCCTTTACCTTTTCTACTTTTTGAGCAATAAAATATTTTTCAATCGTAGTGCCTTCTACTTGAGAGAATAGATTGGATAAGTAATTATAATCGTGAAAGAGTTTACTGCTTAACACATCTGAAAGATTGGTTTTTGTTTCATTATCCTGATGATGAACCAAGTCAATGATTATTGTTTTAATCCGTTCAATCAAGCGACTTCTTTTGTCATCAATCATTTCAAAGCCTAACGAAACTAGCGCTTCAATAAATTTTTCTTTTTCTTGTGTCGTGAGTTCTTTTTCAATTGTTACTTCTCCCAATTGTACATCAGTCGTTTCAATTCCCAATTTATCCAATTCGCTTTTTACCACCATTATGCAGCGGTTGCAAACCATATTTTTTATAAAAAGTGTTGTCATATTTTTTCCGAATATTTCAATTTTATCATGGGTGTTTTTTTAGCTTGCAGAGAACGTAAGGATATATGCAATCTTGCATATATCCCCGTTATAACGAAAATAGGTGATTACTGAATGACTTGAAAGTATTTTTGATAAAATACTCATAGTACATTAAATAACAATCAAACTATTTTGCGACAAGATGCAGAATACCAATGTTTTAAACCCTTCATTTAGCCGCATCACCTTTATTGATTAAGAGCATTCCCCTTAAAGACTAACTGGAAGTTTATCAAAGCTGTAAACACAGGTTTGTCAGAACCCACTCGACCTTAAATTTTAACTGCAGAAGTTAGCGTTTTGTGATCTTGAGTCCAGTAAAGGCCATTACTATTTTCTTGATTCCTTGGTTCTCCAAAAGAAGATTCACCAGAGAAGCAACATTACTCTAAAGAAGATATTAGTGAAAGCAAGTAAGAATTATCCTTTTACGATCAGAAGCATAAACATCCACGTTTATCCGTGTATGTTAAATTTGGGGATAAGCTGATTTTTGATTTTATGCCTTTTTAAGGGTTTGAGCCAATCGTCAAAGTCATCCCTGCCTTAAACCGCAACCGTTATCTCCATACTTTGTGTGCAAATTGTGTGCAAACTCAAAAACCTTAAAACAAAAAAAGATCGTTAACTTTCGCTAACGATCTCATTATCAGTGTGCCCCAGGCGGGACTTGAACCCGCACGACCGCAATGGTCACGGGATTTTAAGTCCCGCGTGTCTACCAATTCCACCACCAGGGCGAACCTAAATAAAAACCCCTCAAGAAGAGGGGTTTTTGAGCGGGAGACGGGATTCGAACCCGCGACCCCGACCTTGGCAAGGTCGTGCTCTACCAGCTGAGCTACTCTCGCATTTTGCTAATTTCGCAATTAGACTTTTTAAAAGAACTTCCCTCCTTGCGTTTGGGACGGCAAATATAATATGATTTTCAAAAACCACACAACATTATAGACCAATTTTTTTCTTTATTTCATTTAACTTCATCAAGGCCTCCACTGGCGTTAAAGTATTGATATCCAAATTTTGAATATCGACCCGTATATCTTCTAAAATCGGATCGTCTAACTTAAAGAAACTCAGCTGCATATCATCTTTAGCTTGCTTAATGGCTTGACCAGCGTCCTTGCCCTTTGCCCGACTACTTTCTAATTCCGCTAAAATTTTCTCAGCACGATTTAAAACTAAATTAGGCATACCGGCCATCTTTGCCACGTGAATTCCGAAACTATGCGCACTGCCACCCTGCCTTAATTTGCGCATAAAGATGATTTTATCGCCTACCTCCTTTACACTCACATTATAATTATGGATGCGCTCGAACAAATTCGCCATTTCATTTAGCTCGTGGTAATGGGTTGCGAATAAAGTTTTAGCGTGACTGGGATGTTCATGTAAAAACTCCGCGATGCTCCAAGCGATGCTAATACCATCGTAAGTGCTAGTACCGCGCCCTATTTCATCAAGAACCACTAAACTCCTTTCGGAAAGATTATTCAAAATACTAGCCGTCTCATTCATTTCAACCATAAAGGTAGATTCACCCTGAGAAATATTATCAGAAGCCCCTACGCGCACGAATATCTTATCGACCAAACCTAATTCGGCAGCCTTAGCGGGCACAAAAGAACCCATCTGCGCCAGCAAACAGATTAAAGCACTTTGCCTAAGTAATGCAGATTTACCCGACATGTTAGGGCCGGTAATCATTAATAGTTGTTGTTCTTCCCTATTTAGCTCTAAGCTATTGGAAATATACTCGGCTCCGCTAGGCAGACTTTGTTCTATAACTGGATGACGCCCTTCTGTAATGGAAAGACTAGTCCCTTCATTGATACTGGGTAAATGGTAATTGCGCTTCTTGGCCAATTCTGCGAAAGCGGAAAGACAGTCGATTTGAGCCAATAAGCGAGCATTGGCCTGAATTTGTGCTAATGATTTGCGACATTCATTTAAAAGATCCTCGTATAATCCTTGCTCTAGACTTACAATTTTCTCTTCGGCGCCTAAAATTTTCGCTTCATACTCTTTTAGCTCGGGGGTAATATAGCGCTCCGCGTTTACTAAGGTTTGCTTGCGTATCCACTCTTCTGGAACTTTATCTTTTTGGCTATTACGAACCTCTAAATAATAGCCAAAAACGTTGTTAAAGGCAATTTTAAGATTGGTAATGCCAGTTGCCTGACTTTCTCTATTCTGAATTCCCAAAAGTTTATCCTTCCCATGATAAACCAATTCGCGCAATTCGTCTAAATCGGTCGAAAAACCTTGACGCATTACTTCTCCTTTATTGAAATTATTGGATGGTTCTTCTTTTAGTCGATCGGTTATGGTAGCAATAAAATCTAGGCCCGTCCACAGTTTATCGCAAAACTCTTTTAAATCGCCATCTACGGCAGTGCCTAAACTCTTAATTTCATTCGAGAGCACAATGCCTTCTTTAAGCTGAAGCAGCTCCTTAGGCAAAATCTTACCCGTGCTAAGCTTTACCGCTAAGCGCTCCAAGTCATTGATTTCAGCTAAATGATCGCGCGTGCTTTCCAAAAGATCGATATTCTTATAATAGGTATCTACTACCGATTGACGCTTTTTTATCTGAGCTAAGTCCAGTAAAGGCATCGCCATCCATCGCTGCAATAAACGCGAACCCATGGGAGAAGCAGTGAAATTTATTACATCATATAGTGATTTACCATTAGGAGCATTAGAGTCGAAAATCTCTAAATTTCGAACCGTAAAACGGTCCATCCACACATAATCGCGGTGATCAATTCTACTAAGCGAACTGATATGTTGAAGGCGATTGTGCTTGGTTTCCTTCATATAGTGAAAAATTGCCCCACAGGCAATGATCGCTTCGCGCAGATCCTCAATACCATAGCCCTTCAAAGAACTTACTTGAAAATGACTCAATAAATTCTGCTGGGCAAAATCCTCTTGAAACACCCAATCATCCAAGGAATACGAATAATGTTTGCCCTGATACAATTCATTATAAACATCCCGCTTGGTACGCGAGTATATAATTTCCGCTGGTCTTAAACTTTGAATCAGCTTATCAATGTATTCATGACTTCCTTGCGCCACCATTAGCTCCCCGGTAGAAATATCACAAAACGCAATACCCTGCATGCCCCCCGTTATGTGAATCGCACATAGAAAATTATTGCTGCCACTTTGCAATACTTGGTCGTTGGTAGTTAAGCCAGGTGTTACCAATTCTGTTACGCCGCGTTTTACAATATTTTTGGTTTGTTTAGGATCTTCTAACTGGTCGCAAATTGCTACGCGTAATCCCGCTCTCACAAGTTTCGGCAGATAGGTATCCAAAGAATGATGCGGAAAGCCAGCCAATTCGGTTTTAGCCGCAGCGCCATTGGCTCGTTTGGTTAAAACAATCCCGAGAATTTTGCTGGCGCGGATAGCGTCCTCACCGAAGGTTTCGTAAAAATCACCCACCCGAAATAATAACAAGGCATCAGGATGCTTAGTCTTTATCTCGTTATACTGCCGCATTAAAGGCGTCTCTTGCTTACTTTTCGTAGTCAATTGAAGTACTTTTGATCTTTGGCTAAAATACTATAAGCTATGAGAAAGTTACGCATGAGCGAGCTAAATAGAATGACTGCGGAAGAATATAAAGAAAGTGAGAAGCATCCTTTTAGCATAGCTTTAGATGATATTCGCAGTATTTTAAATGTTGGTTCTGTTTTCCGCAGTGCTGACGCCTTCCGCTGCGAGAAAATTTACCTTGGCGGACTTAGCCCCGAACCCGTAAAAGAAATGCGTAAAACTGCTCTGGGCGCTACAGATTCGGTAGCCTGGGAGGCGATGCCCGATGGCTTAGCTAGCTTGGCTGCGCTTAAGGCAGATGGTTATCAAATATGGGCGGTAGAGCAAACCACCAATTCGATCATGCTTAATGATTGGCAACCTAATTTGGAGATGAAGCAAATCTTCGTTTTTGGCAATGAAGTTAGCGGCGTAAGTGATGAAGTCCTCCGCTTTTGCGATGGTGCTATTGAAATCCCTCAGTTTGGAACTAAGCATTCCTTAAATATTTCCGTTAGTGCTGGAATCGTTCTTTGGGATTATATGCGTAAGACATTATAAGGTGAGTTCGACTATAAATTAACGCTAAATCGACCTTATCCGGAAGGCACACAAAAACTAGTGCCTCGACTTCCCGACTTCTAGCCTTTACCCCTAAGAATAACCCGTTCATAATCTTTGTCTGTTTCAGGCTGAATTAGGTTCAAAATAAAAAAGGCCCCCAAAATGGGAGCCTTTTAAATTATCTAAATCTTAACTTATTTTACAGATACGTCAACTCTACGGTTGATGTTTTTGCGCTTATTAGCTAAAGGATCGGTCTCACCACTTGATTTAGTTTCGATACGAGAAGCATCTACGCCAAATTCTTGCGTTAATTCTTTAGCTACAGCATCAGCACGACGCTGACCTAAAGTTTTATTGTACTCTTCTGCACCCGTTGCATCACTGTGACCAGTTAATACAATTTTAACATTAGGGTTAGCTTTTAATGCACTTGCAATTGCGGCTAATCTTAGGTAGTTAGCATCTGTAACAGAAACGCTGTTAAAGTTAAAGAATACTGAAGGCATATAAGCACCTACACCACCGCCACCATTGGTAGCACTAGCAACAGAAATACCTTTAAAGTTTACTAAAGCACCTTTAGGTGTATTAGGCTCGGCATCCATGTGATCACCTACACCGTCACCGTCAGAATCGATAGTACGACCTTCAGAGTCAACTTTAGCACCTTTAGCAGTGAATGGATCAGCATCCATATAATCAGGAATACCATCACCATCGCTATCCATTGGAGCACCGTTAGCAGCAACATTAACACCTGCTGGTGTAGCATTGTCAACGTCGAATAGGTTACTTACACCGTCACCATCATCGTCATTGGTAAGTTTACCGTAATTGTCTTTAATTTCCTTAAGATCAGCAAACAAACCTTCGTAAGGGCTATAATAAACGATGTTCTTTTTTTCTTTGTTACCAAAGTTATAAGTAGCACCAACACCGAAATAACCATAGAAATCAGAATTTACTCCTCTTTGAAGACCATCAGCTCCATCAATAAGAGTAAAAGTATTACGGTAAAGAATATCTAAATCCCAAGTTTCATTCAATTGACGCTTATACCATAATTTCATTGGAAGTACTGTGGTAAAAGTTCTTGCATTGGTTAATTTATCTCCACCTGCTGAACTTACTTGTGTGCCAGCTTCATTAAAGCCAGTTGCCGCCAAATATGTTGCACCAAGACCAACCGTAAATATCATTGCATGCTTTCTTTGGTATTCTCTACCATATAAGAACATGTTTGTTAAGTTGAATGCTAGACTGATATCACCATCTAAGAAGTCACCTTCATAATAATAATTTGGAGCAGTTCCCGAAGTTTGGTGAAAACCACCCGTACCAGATACACCAATCATTGGTGAAAACCATTTGGTTAAGTGGCCACGTACTCCAATTTCAAAACCACCAACACCACTTGGCATTGCATCAGTTTTGTCACCGAAAAAATAGCTAGCCGCATCTCCTAAAGAGGCAGTAGCTCCAACATTTAAGCCTAATGACCAAGTACGAAAATTACTTTGGTGTGCTTCTGTAAGGACCACCTCTTCATTCTGAGCGGTTGCAGAGAGACTAAAAAGAGCAAGTCCGAAAAGTAAATTTATTCTTTTCATAAATATAAGTGGGTTATGTTTTGCATCAATTAATGCTTTGCAAAGGTACTAAAAGTGACCGAAATTCAAATTTTTTAAGTTAATTCTAAATTTGAAAAGGCAATATTTTTTTTCGGAGCTATAAGTATTTCTTCAATACTTCGTCAACTACCCGTTCTACATCACTTTCAGAGTGTAAAAAATCAAAAGAGTCTGCATTAAGGTCTATGATTTTTGAGGCCCAGTTTTGTTTAATAAAGCTCGCATAACTTTCATTTAACCTCAATAAATAATTATGACTCATATTTTTCTCATATGAGCGACCTCTTTTGTCAATATTCCTCAATAATGATTCCAGCGGGCGATGAAGAAAAATTAATAAATCAGGTTGCCGAACCATACCCAAAGCCATGTGCCAAAATTTACGGTAAAGCTGAAATTCAACCTCTGAAAGATTGTTCTGGGCAAAAATTAAGCTCTTAAAAGGCGCGTAATCAGCCACCAAATTGGGCAAAAACAAATCTTGGGTAGTGGGTAAATTACTCAGTTGATGATAACGATCCGCTAAAAATGACATTTCAACCGAAAAGGCAAATCGCTCTTTATCCTCATAGAAACGACCTAAAAAAGGGTTTTCTTCAAACTCTTCCAGAACCAAGCGTGCATTAAGCTTTTCTGACAGAAGCTTAGCTAAAGTAGTTTTACCCGACCCAATATTGCCTTCTATGGCAATGTATTTCCCTTCAATCAAGCTTGCGCGCTTTAACATGATCTGTGCAGTTTTCTAAAAGATAGCTAGTGGATTTCAGCAAAACTGGATGAATAAAATCTGGGTCTACCTCCACTAAAGCTTGCAAAGTAAAGGCACGTAAATGTAATCTAGGGTGAGGTACCACAAGTTTATCAGAATTTAAAACAAGGTCACCCACAAACAGAATGTCAATATCTAAAGTCCGATCAAAATAAGAACCCTCAACCTTAAGATTTAATCTTTCCCTACCCATCTGAAGCTCTGCTGCTAGTAGCTTTTCTAAAAGTAATTGCGGGTTTAATGCGGTCTCTATTTTCCAAACTTGGTTGAGAAATAGATTTTCACTTACCATTCCCCATGGCTCGCTTTGATATAAACTAGATTTACCGAGAATTGTAAAAGAGCCTAACAAAAATTCTTCAGCTTTTTCAAAAGTCCTCCGCACATCTCCTAAATTTCCGCCAAGCAGCAAATGTGCTTCTCTTTTTATTTCTCGCAAACTGAACAAATACTTAATATTGCTGTATAAACGCAAAACTAAATATATTCAAATGAAATCCTTCCTTAAAATGTTACTCGCCTCCATCATTGGTGGCGCAATACTCCTCTTCTTGATATTCTTACTTTTTGCTTCTATCGCTTCTATAAGTAGTCCCGAATTGGAAATCAAAGACAAAAGCATTCTCCGTATAGATATGAATGCCACTTTTGTAGATCGAGCCCAAGATAATCCCTTCGCGCAATTCGATCCACTTTCAGGTAGTCCAGAAAGAGCGAATGGCCTTACCAGCATAATCAGTGCTTTAAAGTCGGCCCAAGATGATCCGAAAATTATCGGTATCTATCTCGATGGCGGTGTTCCGCTTGCAGGAAATGCGACGCTAAAAGAAATCCGTAATGCCCTTATTGATTTCAAGTCTTCTGGAAAATTCATCTACGGTTACAGTGAAATACTAACGCAAAAAGGATTGTATCTAAGCTCCGTGGCCGACAGCTTTTTTTTAAATCCCGAAGGTATTTTAGAATTCTCAGGACTAAGTGCCTCAGTTACTTATTACCGCAAAGCACTGGAGAAATTAGGTGTAAAACCCGTTGTTCTTAGAGCTACTGGTAACAAATTTAAAAGTGCGGTAGAACCCTACCTTCTCGATGAAATGTCTAATTCGAACCGCATGCAATTAAGCGAATTGCTTAATTCCTTTTGGGGAACTTACCTTAGTGATTTAGCCGAATCAAAAGGGATTAGCATTGCCCAGCTGAACCTTACGGCTGATAGCTTACTAACGAACGTTCATGCAGCTAAAGAACTAGGTTTAATTGATGGATTAGCATATTATGATCAAATTCAAGATCTTTTAACCCAATCTAGCGAAAGCGAAAAATTTAGCGCAGTTAACTTTATTAGCCCTGCTAAGTATGCCAAACAACTAGATTTAAATGGCAATAGCGAATATAGCGATCAAAGAGTGGCCGTTATTATTGCTCAAGGTGAGATACGTGGCGGCGAAGGCAGCGAGTATGTAATTGGATCTGATCGCATTGCCGCAGCGGTGCGTCAGGCGCGTTTAAACGACAAAGTAAAAGCCATTGTTTTAAGAGTAAACAGCCCTGGTGGTAGCGCCCTTGCCTCAGAAGTAATTTGGCGTGAAGTAGACCTTGCCCGCGCCGAAAAACCTGTAATCGCCTCAATGGGAGATGTGGCCGCTAGTGGTGGGTATTATATCGCTTGTTTTGCGGATACCATTTTGGCGCAACCCAATACCGTAACAGGTAGTATTGGTGCCTTTGGCTTATTTTTTACCGCGCAAGACCTAATGAATGAAAAACTGGGAATTAATATCGAAACAGTAAAAACGAATACTCATTCCGATATCGGTACCATCGATCGCGACTTAAGTCCTTCGGAACGAAGAATCTTAATTCGTCAGGTTGATAATATCTATGGCACCTTTAAAAGTAGAGTTGCTACTGGTCGTGGTTTAGACCTTGCTTTTGTTGATAGCATTGGGCAAGGAAGGGTTTACTCTGGCCTCAGAGCGAAAGAATTAGGATTAGTGGATCTTATCGGTGGATTAAGCGACGCCATTAATATTGCCGCTGAAAAAGCAGGTTTAGAAGAAGGCTATTCTGTAGTAACTTATCCCGAATTAGAAGATCCATTGCAAGCATTTATTAAAGAATTCTCAGATCAAATGGGCGGCGCGAGCATCAAAGCTGAATTGGGAGAATTTGGGCATTACCTCGAACTATTAGAGCAAGCACAAAGCCGCAAAGGCATGCAAATGCGCATGGAATATGACTTTGTAATTGATTAAGTTGACGGAAACGCAAACCATTAAACGTAAAGAAGCCGGAATCATGTATTTGATTCTGGCTGCTTTATTTATTGCGGCCTTAATAACCTGTAATTTAATCGCCAATAAGTTCGTTAGCATTAACCTTGGCTTTAAGACTTTTATCGTTTCGGCCGGCGTTATTCCCTACCCGCTTACTTTTTTAATTACCGATATTCTTTCTGAAATTTACGGTCGGAAAAACACCAACCGCGTAGTTTTCGCGGGATTATTCGCTTCGCTTTTAGTTCTGCTGATTCTTTATTTAGGGCATGTTTTTCCCGCCATTAGCAATAGCCCCGTTAGTAACGAACAGTTTGATCAGGTTTTCCAAAGTTCAAGCCGAGTGATTCTGGCTTCCATGCTGGCTTATCTGGTAGCCCAATTTATTGATGTGCGTATTTTTCACGCCATCAAGAAGAAAACCAATGGCAAATATTTATGGCTGCGCAACAATGCTTCTACCATTTTTTCCCAGCTGGTAGATACCATATTAGTAACAACAGTATTATTTATTGGCGTAGAAAGCTTCGCTTTTATTGGGGGCTTGGTTAAAGATGGCTGGCTATTTAAAGCGCTTTTCGCTGCTGCGGATACGCTCTTAATTTACCCTTTGATTTACCTGATACGTCGCTACTTCAATTTACAAAAAAGTGAAGAAATCGATATCTGGTAAAAAATGGCTTTTCCGCATCCTAAAGATTGCACTAGTATGCCTGGCTAGTTATCTTTTGTGGCTAAAGCTAGAGAAGTCTCAAGTTAGAGAATTCGAACTAAGCCTCGATCTTAACCGTAGCCTAATTAGTCTTTTCCTATTTAGTCTGCTCTGGTTTTTAAATATCACTTTTGATGCCATCGCTTGGCAAAAAATTCAAGCGTTGATAAGCCCCATTAGTATTAAGAAAGCCCTTTGGCAAAATGTTAAATGCTACGGATTAGCCTTTATCACCCCTCTTAACAGCGGTGAAATTCTCGGTCGCTATATTGTGCAAGAAGATCAGGTTCATCGCTCGAAAGCACTTTTCCTTACTTTTTGGACCCATAGCCCTAAGCTTTTTGGCAAAACTATAGTTAGTTTATTAATTGCTTGCTTGTGGTTAATTAATGCGGGCCAAATTGCCTATTCTGTGCTAGCGCTTCTGGCTAGCCTTTTTAGCTTAGTTATCTACTTCAGTCTTGAGAAAATTATAAGCTCTCTGCATCAGCGCAAACTTTTTAAATACCCTTTAGCCAACTACCTCATTAAAGGCGAGCCAGGTTCAAAACTAAAAAGTGTCCTGATTGGAATCCATTCCTTTCGCTTCCTTATTTTCTCAGCACAATTGCTGGTTTCCTTATTTTTTCTTCAACCCAAGAGTATCAATTTGGAAATCCTTTACGCCATTCCTCTTTATTATTTTCTATCGGCTATAACGCCCACTTTTGCCGGCTTAGATTTCTTAATTAAAGGAGCGCTTTCGTTTTACTTCTTTAGTTTCTTTAGTGATGAGTCTTTAGTTTTCGTAATCGGCAGCACTTTAGTATGGTTCTTTAATATGGCCATTCCATCCTTAATCGGATTGGCGAGTTTAAACCGCAGTGAATTAGCACGTATCAAGCGAAAGCGAAAGAAACCCTAAAACCAGTATGGGCGCGGATATTAAAAACTAAGCCGCCTTGAAAGATCAAATATTGACCCCGTATCCCTTTTAATACCGCCTCTGCCTTAGGTTCTTTGTCTAAATTAAGCGTGCTAATCTTCGTAGGCCATTCCTCAACAGGATAATTAAACTGATATACTTCATCTTCGCCTTCTGCAAAAAATTGTTGCATTTCAGCTGAAAGACTTTCTTTTACCTTGAGCTTTTCCTTTACCAAATCAATGGTCGGGATTTCATTCTTCAGCATCTTCCGCCAAGGTGTTTTGTCGCCCATTAAGCCTTTCAGCGCTACTTCTATTTCACCCGCTTGAAAGCGATTCTCGGTACGCGCTAAAACTATCGCTTCCGATGCACCTTGATCTATCCAGCGGTTTTGCATTTGCTGGGCGCGGGTTACCCCTACTTTTAAATCGCCACCATTGGCCAAATACACAATATGCTCTTGTAGCTGGTAGGATTTTTCAAATTCTAAATCGCGATCTTCAATATCCAAATGCGCTTGGCTTAACTCTGGCCTTATGATACTTTCACCCGCCTGTGGAGAGGTAAAAAAACAATTCTTGCAAAAGCCCATTCGAAACAAGTCGGCAAACTTATTCCCACAATTAGAACAGTGTTTCTCATTAAGGAATTCTATTGTAATTTGGCGACCAATTAGTTGATTAAGCCTGATAAAATCATCATCTGCCTTGAGAAGATATTGTACCTTTTCATCATCTTGCCAAGCGGGCATTTTGCTCAGATTAAGTTCGAATCTCATATTCTAAAATTTGTATCGCTAAATTAGTCGTTCCTATGAAGCTTGCACTAGTAAATTCATTTTTAAGTTGGCGCATGAAAAAGCGCTTTCACCAGTTGGAACTTTTCATGAAGTATCCGCATGAAGTGCAAAGCGAGCTATTAATAGAATTAATAAGCATTGCCGCAAACACCGAGTTCGGAAAAAGATACAAGTTCGACGATATATCCTCTATTAATGACTTTAAAGAAAGAGTTCCTCTCCATTTTTACGAAGATATTGAAGCGGATGTAAATCGTCTCCGCCAAGGGGAACAAAATATTTTTTGGCCCGGGGAAGTGAAATGGTTTGCTAAATCTAGCGGCACCACCAACAGTAAAAGCAAATTTATTCCCGTTAGCGAGGAAGCGATAGAAGACTGCCATTTTAAAGGCGGTAAGGATCTACTAAGTATTTACTGTAATCTAAACCCCGAAACCATGGTTTTCGACGGGATGAACCTTCGCATGGGTGGCAGTACCTTTCTGGATAACCAGGAATTACAAAGCTACTACGGAGATGTTTCTGGGATTATTATCGAAAACCTCCCCTTTTGGGTGGAAATGCGCAGTACCCCCAACAATAAAATTAGTTTAATGACGGAGTGGGAGTCGAAAATTGTCGCCATGGCAACGACCTCCTTGCGCGAAGATGTAACCAGTCTCGCGGGTGTTCCTTCGTGGATGCTTGTACTCCTGCAGCGAGTTTTAGAACTAAGTGGCAAAAAAACCATTGCCGAAGTATGGCCTAATTTAGAGCTCTATATGCACGGCGGAGTAAACTTTGAACCCTACCGCGAGCAATACCGCGAAATTATTGGTAAAGACATTAACTACCTCGAAACCTATAATGCCTCGGAAGGCTTCTTTGGCATCCAAGACCAAAAAGACAGTAGCGAAATGCTTTTGATGCTCGATTATGGCATCTACTTCGAGTTTATCCCAATGGACCAATACCAAGGAACCCAGTCTAAAACTATTGGCTTAAGCGAGGTAGAAATCGGCCCGAGCTATGCCGTAGTGATTACTTCCAATGCCGGTTTGTGGCGCTATATTATCGGTGATACAATTCGCTTCACCAATACCTCGCCTTATCGTTTTAAAATTACCGGCCGCACCAAGCACTTCATTAATGTTTTTGGCGAAGAGCTCATCATTGAAAATGCCGAAAAAGCCCTCAAACAAAGTTGTGAAAAACATAACTGCCAAGTTCTAGATTTCACTGTTGCGCCTATTTTTATGGAAGGTAAAAATAAAGGGGCGCACCAATGGCTCATTGAATGGAGTAAAGCCCCAGCTAATCAAGCAGAATTCGCTGCCGATTTAGACAAAGCCATTTGTAACATAAATAGCGACTACGAAGCCAAACGCTACAAGGGTCTGGCCCTTACTGGCCTCGAACTTATTGAAGCGCGCCCAGGACTGTTTTACGACTGGCTTAGTACCAAAGGAAAATTAGGAGGCCAAAACAAAGTTCCGCGCCTAAGTAATAGCCGAGAGCATATGGATGAACTATTAAAATTAAACGACTAATGCGGATCGCACTAGTGCTTTTTCTATTTATTAACTCAGCCCTTTTTGGACAGGCCTTGCAGTTAAAATTAATTAGCAGCGAGATCATACCTACTGTGGATGATTTAAAAGTGGATCCCTTTGGAAACATCTACTATTTAAAAGGCAATGAGATTATTAAACATCCCGTAAATGGCCAGCAAAACTACAGCTACAGCGATCCACGCTTAGGCTCAATAAGTTTTTTCACCCTCATTAACCCTTTGCAGCCGCTCCTTTATTATACCGATTTTAATATCCTCCAAATTCTCGATAACCGCCTAAATTTTAGTCGCAGCATAAACCTTCTCGATGCAGGCTTTATCGACCCTAGTTTAGTAAGCTATACCACTCAAAATCAAATACTCATCTACGATCAGGTAAGCGATCGCCTTAGCATTTATGACCCCGAAGCGGAAAAACTTTTAAACTTTAGTCCTACCATAAACCAAATAAGCAGCAGCACCAATCGCCCGTCTCACTTATTAAGCAGCTTCAATCACCAAGTCCTCCATCTTCCTCAAAGCGGTTTTTTACTTTTCGATGCTGTAGCCGCTTTCCAAAAAAAAATTCCCTTTACCGAAACAATAATTGATGTCGATTTTAATAATGACTTACTCATCTGCCTCAGCGAAAGTGGAATATTAAGCCTCATTTCGGTTAAAACCGGTCAAAGACAAAACCTCATCTGCCCGCAAGCCGGTATCAAACGTATCATTTTACACAACCGCTCGCTTTATTTATGGAAAGCGGGCATGCTCTACCTTTATAAGCTCGAATAGCGGCTTACAATAGCCGATAATTTAGCCGAAAAACTTAGCTTTGTGAGCTTATTAAAAAACAACTATGCACATTGCAATTTCAGGGAACATCGGCTCAGGGAAAACTACCTTAACACGCTTACTGGCAAAGCACTACAAGTGGACACCCCACTTTGAAGATGTAGAAGACAATCCCTATCTCGACGATTTTTACCGTGAAATGCAGCGCTGGTCTTTTAACTTGCAAATCTTCTTTCTGAACAGCCGTTTTCGTCAGGTCAAAGAAATCCGCGAAACTGGAAAAAGCATCATTCAAGATCGAACGATTTACGAAGACGCCCACATTTTCGCCCCCAACTTGCACGCCATGGGCCTCATGCCAAGCCGTGATTTTGAAAACTACCTTTCGCTTTTCGAACTAATGGATTCCTTCGTGGAAGCCCCCGATTTATTGATCTACCTGCGTGCTTCCATCCCCACTTTGGTGGACCAAATTCAGAAGCGTGGCCGCGATTATGAAAATAATATTCGCATCGATTACCTCAGCCGCCTCAACGAACGCTATGAAGCGTGGATTTCAGGCTACGACAAAGGTAACTTGCTAATTATCAATGTAGACGAAAACAAATTCGCCAACAATCCCGAGGATTTAGGTAAAATCATCAATAATATCGACGCCGAGCTTAACGGCTTATTTTAAAAATCTGATTTTTTTTTATTTGGGCGGCAACCGGGCTTTTGCTCCAAGTCCTCGCCCTAACACGCCCAGCTGCATATTCTGCCGCTAGGCTTCCTTTGGTCGCCTGCCACAGAATTGCGCAGGGGCATTAGGGCTGCGGGCTTTTCACTCCAATCCCTGCCGCGGGCTATGCAGGTTCCTTACCCTAAAATTAGTCTTGAAATTCGGCTTTAGAGCTCTTAAAAATAATTGATTGAGAGTCGGAAGAAGCAACAGTTATGAGCAAGGATTTTTATCAGACCGCATCTACCGCAGTGAAAAAAATAGCCAAGCTTTGCTATAAACGAAGCTTGGCAGAACCATAAGCACAGGCTAAAAAAAAGAGGCCATCTAAATTAGACGGCCTCTTCATACTAATTGATTTTAAGCAATCTTAGTTCATACTAAGACTTGCTAAAATTCTCTTTTCGTTTATTATATTAATCCCAAGCGTAGAAGGAATTGCATTTCCATCAAGGATAATAAAAGCCTCACCTTTAAAGAGACCGTTTTCGCCTAAAGTCAATTGCTCCGCTCTAACTTCAACGCTATTAAATTGTGAGTTTAATAAAGCACTAGTTTGTTTACTGCTTAATTGCATGCGTAGGTTAACTACATTATCTTCTGAAGCGAAGTCATAGCTAAAAGCTTCTGCTGAAATAGACCCTGTCATTTCACTATTGGGGCTACTAAACTTTACTTGAGCCGCGTTAGTACCTTCGTAGGCGTAAACCTCTCCAGCGCTAATTTTCACTACCTCATCCATATAAGCGTTACCACTTGCATCACCCACGTGAATATGAGGAGCGATTACTAAAGAAACAATAGACATCAATTTAATTAAGATGTTCATCGAAGGACCAGAAGTATCTTTAAATGGATCACCAACGGTATCACCGGTTACTGACGCTTTATGCGCTTCAGAACCTTTGTATTCCATTTTACCATCAATCATAACACCTTGCTCAAAAGACTTTTTAGCGTTATCCCAAGCACCACCGGCATTGTTTTGGAAAATACCCATCAACACACCACTAACCGTTACACCGGCCAATAAACCTCCTAACATTTCTGCAGAAGAAGTTTCTTCAAAAACACCCAAAAATCCAAATCCTACCAAAAGAGGAGTTACCAAGGCAATGGCACCTGGAAGCATCATTTCACGGATGGAAGCTTTGGTAGAAATCTCTACACATTTTTCGTATTCGGGTTTAGCCTTATATTCCATAATACCTGGAATCTCTTTAAACTGGCGACGAACTTCGTGTACCATCGCCATTGCTGCGCGACCTACTGCCGAAATAGCTAGAGAAGAGAAAATAAATGGAATCATACCTCCAACGAATAGCATGGCTAACACAGGAGCTTTGTAAATATCAATTGAATCAATACCAGCAATTCCTACGAAAGCGGCGAAAAGTGCCAAAGCGGTTAAAGCTGCAGAAGCAATAGCGAAACCTTTACCCGTTGCAGCGGTGGTGTTACCTACAGCATCTAAATTGTCGGTACGTCCGCGTACTTCCTCTGGCAATCCGCTCATTTCGGCAATACCTCCCGCATTATCTGCAATCGGTCCGAAAGCGTCAATCGCCAATTGCATAGCAGTTGTAGCCATCATACCCGCAGCAGCAATTGCCACTCCGTATAAACCAGCAAAAGAGTAAGAGAAAATAATACCAGCTGCTAAGATTAAAATTGGAATAACAGTAGACTGCATACCCATAGCTAGACCACCAATAATATTAGTGGCGTGTCCCGTAGAACTTTGCTGCACAATAGAATTTACTGGCTTCTTACCCATGGAGGTATAGAACTCTGTTACTAAGCTCATTAAAGCACCTACAATAGATCCAACTAAAATGGCAAGGAAAACATCTAATGGACTAAACTCGTAACCTCTTAAATTCATTGATTCCGGCAACATCCACATAGAAAGCGGATAGGAAGCGATAACCACAAAAATAATAGAAGACCAGTTACCCATGTTTAGGGCTTTCTGAACCGAGCTATTTTCGTTGCTAATACGAACGAAAGCCATAGAAATAATAGAGAAAATAAGACCTAAACCAGCAATTACCATGGGTAATAAAATGGGGGCCATTCCGCCAAAATTGTCAGCACTGTCAATTTCTTGACCTAATACCATGGTAGCTAAAATTGTGGCCACGTAAGAACCAAAAAGGTCAGCACCCATACCGGCAACATCACCTACGTTATCACCTACGTTATCGGCAATTGTAGCTGGGTTACGAATATCATCTTCGGGAATTCCCGCTTCTACTTTACCTACTAAATCTGCACCTACGTCGGCTGCTTTGGTATAAATACCACCTCCTACACGAGCAAAAAGAGCGATAGACTCTGCACCAAGAGAGAAACCAGCCAATACTTCGATAGCTGTTTTCATTTCTGGGCCATTAATAGCAGCACCTTCTGGTACAAAGTAGTTGTAAAAAACTATAAATAAAGATCCTAAACCTAGAACAGCTAATCCCGCTACACCGAGACCCATTACAGACCCACCGGTAAAAGAAACTTTTAAAGCTTGCACTAAACTAGTACGAGCAGCTTCGGTAGTACGAACATTAGATTTTGTAGCAATGCGCATCCCGATATATCCTGCCAAAGCAGAAAGCACCGCACCAATAACAAAAGCAATGGCGATAATGGGACTAGAGTGCTCTACTAAAGTTCCTGAGTATCCTAATAAAATGGCAGCTATTACTACAAAGTAGCTCATTACTTTCCATTCGGCCTTTAAAAAAGACATCGCTCCGTCCGCAATATAACCTGCCAACTCCGTCATCTTTTTATCGCCTGCTGCTTGTTTGGTAACCCAGGCAGATTTCATTAGCATAACTAAGATTCCTACCAAACCTAGGGCAGGAACCAAATACATTAACCAATCGTTCATAGTTGTTTGTTGATTGAAAATTTAAATTCTTAACAAGGGGCGCAAAAGTAAATTAATTTAGCTTTTAGCCAAATGCCTAATTTGATGTATCTTAGACTAGCTCTAAAAAACTAAATCTACCCCACCTATTCTATTTGTACATTACTTTTTTTACCGCGGTAATTACTCGTGCTGCATTTGGTAAAAACTCATTTACCAAAGTTGGAGCATAAGCCATTGGCGTATCGGCAGTATTAATTCTTATAATTGGAGCATCTAAATAATCAAAAGCATGCTCTTGGCAATGGGTAATAATCTCAGTAGAGATATTACCTAAAGGCCAAGCTTCTTCTACGATTACCATGCGGTTTGTTTTCTTAAGCGACTGCAATACTGCCTCATAGTCGATAGGACGCACAGTACGTAAGTCAATAATTTCACAGCTGATACCTTCTTTAGCCAGTTCGTCGGCTGCTTTATCGGCTTCTTTAATAATTTTTCCAAAAGATACAATGGTAACATCGTCGCCCGCTCGACGAATATCCGCTACTCCTAAAGGAATAAGGTATTCTTCTTCTGGCACTTCCATTTTATCGCCATACATCTGCTCGCTCTCCATAAAAATTACGGGATCATTATCGCGAATTGCGCTTTTCAGAAGTCCTTTTGCGTCGTATGGATTAGAAGGAACAACCACTTTTAGACCGGGAGTATTGGCAAACCAACTTTCAAAGGCCTGACTATGCGTGGCACCAAGCTGTCCAGCAGAGGCGGTAGGGCCCCTAAAAACGATGGGGATATTAAGCTGCCCGCCGCTCATTTGATACATTTTGGCCGCATTGTTAATGATCTGATCAATGGCAACCATCGAAAAGTTAAAGGTCATAAACTCGATAATCGGTCTTAAACCATTCATGGCAGACCCTACACCGATTCCAGAAAATCCTAATTCTGCAATTGGAGTATCGATAACCCTCTTGGGGCCAAATTCATCAAGCATTCCCTTCGAAGCTTTGTAAGCGCCATTGTACTCGGCCACTTCCTCACCCATCAAATAAATGTTCTCGTCGCGACGCATTTCTTCACTCATCGCTTCAGCAATTGCCTCTCTAAACTGGATAATTCTACTCATTGATCATTCTTTTGAGGCGCCAAAAATACTAATTAGGAGCTAAAGACTTCATTTTTTAGTAAATCTAAATACGATTAAAAAATTAGTATGCATGCATAAGGTTTTGTCCGCGGGTTTTTTATGGTTATTTTCGCGCTTTATACACATCACTTCTCAAAGAATATATTATAAATTATGAAGGTATTAGTTTGCATTAGTCATGTGCCCGATACTACTTCTAAAATCAACTTCACTGCCGACAATAGTGCATTTGATAAGAATGGGGTACAGTTCGTAATTAACCCATACGACGAATTTGGTTTAACCAGAGCCGTATGGTTAAAAGAAAAGCAAGGCGCCCAAATTACGGTGCTAAATGTAGGAAGAGCAGAAACTGAGCCTACCCTAAGAAAGGCATTAGCCATTGGTGCTGATGCCGCCATTAGAGTTGACGCGGATCCAAGCGATTCGTTTTATGTAGCCCAACAAATTGCCGCAGTTGCGAAAGAAGGAGCTTACGATTTAATACTTGCCGGTCGCGAATCCATCGATTACAACGGCGGACAAGTACCAGGAATGGTAGCCAGTATTTTAAATCTTCCTTTTGTTAATGCTTGCGTTGGCATGGAAATTAGCGACAATGAAGCTTCTTTAATTCGTGAAATTGACGGAGGAAAAGAAAAAGTTAAAGCCAGTTTGCCTTTAGTGGTAGGTGGCCAAAAAGGATTGGTAGAAGAAAAAGATCTTCGCATACCTAATATGCGTGGAATCATGCAAGCACGTAGCAAAGCTCTGGATGTTCGTGCTCCGCAAGAGATTGCTGCTAAAACGAGCACCGGTGCTTTTACTAAACCTGCACCTAAAAGTGCAGTAAAAATGATCGATGCCGATAATGTAGCGGAGTTAGTGCGTTTACTGCACGAGGAAGCAAAAGTGATTTAATTAAAAAAGAAGAAACATGTCAGTATTAGTATACCTCGAAAATTGGGAAGGTCAATTTAAGAAAAACACTTGGGAAGCTGCTCTCTATGCTTCTAAAACTGCCACTATGCAAGGCACTGAAGCTATTGGTGTTGTAATCGGCGATATTAATGAATCAGCCGAAGATGCGGGCAAATACGGTTTATCTAAAGTTTTACATGTAAATGATGCTGCGCTTGCAAGCTTCGATGCCAATCGTTATGCCCAAGCTTTCGCTCATTTAGCTCAAGAAAATAATGCTTCAACCATTATTATTAGCGGCACCTTTAATGGTAAAGCCTTAGCGCCTGCCTTAAGTATCAAACACAATGCTGCCCTTCTTAGCAATGTAGTGGATTTACCCACTAATGTAAGTCCACTAACGGTTAAGCGCGGTGTCTTTTCAGGCAAAGGATTTAATGATTTAAGTAGTACAGAAGCCAATAACATTATCCTTTTCGTGCCCAATTCCATTCCCTTGGAAGAAGGAAGCGGCGCGGTAAGTGTCGAAAGTGCGTCTTTTGCTTCCGCAGATGAAAAAACTGTAGTTGTGGAATCGGTAGACCGTGTAAAAGGAAAAATCCCTTTACCCGAAGCAGAAAGAGTAGTGAGCGGTGGTCGTGGTTTAAAAGGCCCCGAAAACTGGACTATGGTAGAAGAATTAGCCGAAGTTTTAGAAGCGGGAACAGCCTGTAGCAAACCTGTTTCAGATATGGATTGGCGCCCTCATAGCGAACACGTTGGGCAAACTGGTATCGCTATTAAGCCAAACTTATATATCGCTATTGGTATTTCCGGTGCTATTCAGCATTTAGCGGGCGTAAGTGCATCTAAAACTATTGTAGCGATTAATTCCGATGCCGAAGCGCCTTTCTTTAAAGCCGCTGACTACGGAATTGTAGGAGACGCTTTTCAAGTAGTTCCTAAGTTAACGGAAGAATTAAAGAAATTTAAGGCCGCTAATTAATGGAGCATATTAGGCTCTTTGTTAAGGGATTATCTTACAGTCAAACCCAATCTGGGGCTTATGCTCTTGTTTTGGGAGAAGAAGGTGGTGAACGCAGATTACCTATTATTATCGGAGGTTTTGAAGCGCAAAGTATTGCCATTGCCATAGATAAGGATATGAACCCGCCCCGTCCTTTAACGCACGACCTTTTTAAAAATTTCTCCGACGCTTTTAAAATTCATTTAAAGCAAGTTGTTATTCACAAATTAGAAGATGGAGTATTTTACTCCATCTTAATTTGTGATCAAAACGGAGTAGAACAGGTTTTAGATGCGCGCACCTCTGACGCAGTTGCTCTAGCCATTCGCTTTAATGCCCCTATATTTACCTATTCGGAGATTTTAGACAATGCCGGAGTAATCTTAAATGAAAAAACTACGAGTTCTAAATCTAGCAGACTGGATACCAGAAGTGAGGACGAAATAAGCTCCGCAACTAGCGGCAAAAAAGGTTCCTTGCAAAGTCTAAGTTTAGAAGACTTAAATAAAAGTTTAGAAGAAGCTGTACTTAATGAAGATTATGAGCGTGCGGTAAGAATACGAGATGAAATTGATCGCCGCGAAGCGAAATAATTGAGCCTCTCGGCGTTCGCTAGTCCTTATTTTCTATTTTCGCCCATACTATGATGCGTATCAAAATTCTTCTTCTATTGCTTCTTAGCTTGGTACTTGGAAGTAATATTCGGTCTCAATCCTTGGAAGGAGATTGGCAGTTTCAAGCTATTTTAAATAGTAACGGAGATTCTCTTTTTAAAATCTCATCCACGGATATTTTAAGCTTTGCAGCAGATAGCTTTGATTACCAATTAGCTGCTAAAAACTTGCAGGCCTCGGGGAAATTTAGCCAGCTTAGTGATAGCTTAATCTTTAGTTATCTCGCGCCAAGCGACACCCAAAGAACTTACACCTTTCAAGTACAAGGTGATAGTTTATTAAACCTAGAGGAAAGCGGAATCAGCTACCTATTTAAGCGTACCAAAGTAAAAACTGGCATTGGCGCAAGCTTGCCTTTAAACTACGATTTCAGTGGAAAGTCTTTTGACCTAGCTTCGATGGGGCGCGGACTTTTAGGACTGAGCGTTTTATTGGCGCTTACCTTTTTTATGTCGGCCAAGCGCAAATCCATTGATTGGGCTTTAGTTTTTAAAGGCTTAGTCATTCAATTTATCTTCGCCCTAGCCATTCTCAAAGTTTCATTTATCCGTAATGGATTCGATTGGCTCAGTGAGCGCTTTGTAACGCTTCTTGGTTTTACCGAGGTGGGCGCGCAATTCCTTTTTGGTGAACTCATTAATGAGACCAGTTCTTTAGGCTACATTTTCGCCTTTAAGGTATTACCTACCGTAATTTTCTTTTCCGCTTTAACCAGCCTGTTATTTTACTACGGCATTATGCAAAAGGTTGTTTACGCTTTTGCTTGGGTAATGAAACGTACGATGAACCTTAGCGGTGCTGAAAGTTTAGCGGCAGCGGGAAATATATTTTTAGGTCAAACTGAATCGCCTTTGCTCATTAAGCCTTATCTCAATAAAATGACACGCAGTGAGCTACTTTGCATTATGAGTGGCGGCATGGCAACAATAGCCGGTGGGGTGCTAGCGGCTTATATTGGTTTTTTAGGTGGAGATGACATTGTACAAAGAACCTTTTTCGCTAAACATCTACTTGCCGCCTCGGTAATGAGTGCTCCAGCAGCTGTGGTCGCGGCCAAGATTTTAATGCCGGAAACTAAAGAAGTAAATAAAGACATGCGTATTGGCAGTCATAATATTGGGGATAATGCCCTCGAAGCGATTACCAATGGCACTACCGATGGTTTAAAGTTAGCCGTAAACGTAGGAGCGATGTTATTGGTGTTTATTGCCATTGTAGCGATGATCAACTCTTTTCTAAGCGATTTTATTGGCGATATCACCGGTTTAAATATTTGGGTACAAGAATTCACTAATGGCCAGTATACGGGCTTCTCTATGGAGTTTATTTTAGGTTACACTCTTGCCCCAATTACATGGCTTATGGGAGTTGCCAATGAAGATATATTTTTAGTAGGGCAACTACTTGGTGAGAAAACCATTCTTAATGAATTTGTAGCTTATGTATCCTTAGGCGATCTAATGGCTGAAGGTAAATTCAGCTCAGAAAAGTCCATCATTATCGCCACCTATATTCTGTGCGGTTTCTCAAACTTTGCAAGTATTGGTATCCAAATTGGCGGTATAGGCTCTTTGGCACCATCCCGTAGAGGTGATTTATCGCGCCTAGGTTTCCGCGCTTTAATTGGTGGAACCATGGCTTCTTTATTTACCGCTGTAATTGTGGGAATGCTTATTTAAAACAGATTGAACTTTATCTTTTAGCAAAAGGTTTTCAATAAAAAAACTAGCTCATTTGCTGTAGCGGGCTAAAGCCAAATAAGCTAGTTGCAAGTTCCCAATATTTACAAAGAGTTTGGGGCTTAATATTACCTCGAATTCACCTTATTTAAGGCTTTGCCAAAGCAATATCATAGGCTTTTTCATAGTGACTGCGTAATAGCTTCCAGTCAAACCTCTCCGAGAAATCTTCCGCCTTACTACGCTGTATTATTCTATAGCGTCTATTATGTTTCACGAAGTGCCACAAATAGGTTGTTAGATCATTAATCTCTTGCTCTCGACTACGTGCCTCACGCTTTAAAACAAAGATGCCATGATCTTCATCCGCGTCTTTCATGCCATTTACATAACGTCCAAAACCCGATAAGTTCGAAGTTACGGTAGGCACACCACGGGCAATACATTCTAGTGGAGTATAACCCCAAGGCTCGTAATAACTAGGGAAAATTCCCAAATTACAGCCACGTACAAAGTCGCCATAATCAATCCCGAATAATGGATTAGTACTTTTAATAAACTGAGGATGATAAACAACCTTCACTTTATCTAGTGGGCTATTAAACATTTGATTCTTACGCATGAAACCTAAGATTTCATCGCCACCGTCATCTTCTAAATTATGGGTAACAATGATCGGCCATTTATCGTTTTTCCAAGACTGAATCGTTCGTCTAAAACGTAACTTCCAATAATCATCTACCATATCGTTTAAGGGAGGCAAACGATGCTCCTTTTCCGAGCTTAAAGCTGCTTTGAAAAGACGCTCGCCAATTTGCTTTTCAATAGACTCTACATTATTCTGAATTTCACGCATTACCCCGCGCGATTGCAATACTTCTGGATTAATCGACCAAACATTTCTTTGCGTAACCACAAACATCACCACGGTTGTAGACATGCCGGCTTTCACCATTTTTTGGTTTAATCGACGCAAGGCTTCTAGGGTGATATCATAGCCCTTGTTACTAAATTCATATCTACCAGAAGTGAAGAAATATAGAGTATCGTCTAAGTCAAAGCTATAACTATGGAAGAAATGGCCCATGGTAAACTCATGCAGCTTTTCTTTAAATTTTTGGTGTAAGTTCTGCACCTCATGCATGGCAACAAAGCGCTTAATATTTAAACCATTGGGGGTTATTTCGTCAGGCTTCTTATCAAGTAAATGCTCGCATTCTAAGGCAGTTACCTCACTAACTGTAGTAAAGCTATCGGCCATTTTTGCTGATAGTCGTTCAATTTGCACGATTGGTAAAATCCCAAAGTGCCGGGCTTCTTGCTCCCAATTATAGCTAGGTAAGTCGTGGTAAAAATCGGGCTTAGTCATGGCCAAATAACGACCCAGCATAGTAGCATGAGTAGTAAATACCGTTTTACAAGCTATACCTTCCTTTCTTATTTTCAAGATCGGCAGAGAAGCCATCCATTCGTGGAAATTTACTAGTAATTGTTGCTCCCCCATCTCTTCACTGAGATAGCGTAAAAACTTAAAATTGACTTCCGCCCACAGAATCATTCGTCCGAGAAGCTCATTGTTCTCATCTTTCTCAATACCAAATTCTGTTTGTAAACGATCGCGATAACTATCTAAACTATTAAAGCCGAAATCTGGCTTAATCAAAACTACTTTAGGCCTACCGGTTACCAACCAACGACCGTAAACCACTTCACAACCTTCGTTTGCCAAGCGACTTACCGCTCTTCCCACTGGTGTAGATACGTCAGAAATGTGATCAATCTCCGCGGTAATATTTGGGCTTTCCAAAGGACCTAAAAGGCAATAGTTATCACCCCACTTTTCTATCATAGCAGGTACCTTAGAACGGATAACCGTATAAATACCGCCAATCTGATTACAAACCTCCCAAGAACATTCTAAAAGCAGTTCCGGCCTTGACTGATTGATCATAAAATAATTTTCCGTAAATATGGAGCAAATTCAATTAAAAGCAAAGGTCTAAAAGCATTTCTTCCAATTTAGCTTTTCGATCTTTTAAAGCGAGGTTTTCCCTAATATGGAATATCTTTGAACGAATTTTCTATTATGCAGCAATATCATCAACTAATGCAGCACATTCTGAACCAAGGAGTGCTAAAAAGTAATCGTACGGGCATCGGAACACTTTCGGTATTTGGCTACCAAATGCGTTATAACCTGCAGGAAGGCTTTCCCTTGGTTACGACTAAAAAAGTTCACCTAAAGTCAATCGTGCACGAGCTTATTTGGTTTATTAACGGTGATACCAACATTCGCTATTTAGTGGAAAATGGTGTTAACATCTGGAACGAATGGCCCTTTCAGAGTTATCTAAAAAAACAAGGAAAAGAAGAAGAGCTGCCCAAGTATTCTGCCGCATGGACAGAAGAGTTAAAAAACTTCAAAAGCCGCATAATAGAAGATTCTGATTTTGCTAAAGAGTGGGGTGAGCTTGGTCCTGTTTATGGAAGACAATGGCGAAACTTTGAAGGAGTAGATCAAATTACCCAAGTAATTGAAGATATTAAAAACTCTCCCGATAGCAGACGTTTATTGGTAAGCGCCTGGAACCCCAAAGATATTCCTGTTATGGCGAAGTCGGGACTCCCCCCCTGCCATACCCTTTTCCAATTTTACGTAGCCGATGGCAAATTGAGTTGCCAATTATACCAACGCAGTGCTGATGTGTTTCTTGGCGTACCATTTAATATTGCTTCTTACGCCCTACTTACGATGATGATTGCCCAAGTTTGTAATTTAGGCTTAGGGGATTTTGTGCATACTTTGGGTGATGCACATATCTATGAAAATCATTTAGATCAGGTAAAAGAGCAATTAAGTAGAGCCTTAAAACCGCTTCCGCAGATGAAAATAAATCCTGAGGTAAAGGATCTATTTGCTTTTAAATATGAAGACTTTAGTTTAGAAAACTACGACCCACATCCTGCAATTAAAGGTCAGGTAGCTGTTTAAATACTTTCAAATATTATGAATGTAACCCTTATCGCCGCCATGGCGGAAAACAGAGTAATTGGAAAGGATAACCAATTAATTTGGCATTTTCCAGAAGATTTAAAGCATTTCAAACAGTTAACATCTGGTCACCATGTAATTATGGGGCGCAAGACCTTCGAAAGTGTTGGTAGGCCACTACCCAATCGAACCAATATCATTATTACGCGCCAATCGGGCTACAAGGCAGAAGGCTGTTTAATTGCACATAGCATTGAAGAGGCTCTCGCGATGGTAAAGGATGATGAGATGCCTTTTATAGTAGGTGGGGCGGAGATATACAAACAAGCATTGGCTTTCGCCGATGGTATAGAACTGACTATTATTCACGGAGAATATGAAGGCGATAGTTATTTCCCCGAATTTGACCTTAACATTTGGAAGTTAGCCCGGGGCGAAAAAAAAGAGGCGGATGCTAAACACATCCACCCCTATGAGTTTTTAACTTATAAAAAAATTGTTTCTAACTAACCGCTTTGAGAGCGTTTAAAGACATTTTATCCATGCGAGTGCTCGCGTAGTCTTTGTCTACTACTAGTTTGTAACCTTCCTCTGCTTCGCCAGGAAGTTCGAACATGGCATCGGTTAAAATCGCTTCGATAATGGAGCGAAGACCACGCGCACCAAGTTTGAATTCCATTGCTTTTTCAACGACATAATCTATCGCTTCTTCGCGGAAATCGAGTTCTACCTTATCCATACCCAATAAGGCAACATATTGCTTAACAATAGCATTTTTAGGTTCTGTTAAGATTAGCTTTAAAACTTCTGGTGTAAGCGGATCTAAGTGCGTTAGCACAGGAATACGGCCGATTAGTTCGGGTATTAATCCAAAGCTTTTTAAATCTTGAGGCGCCACGTAACTTAGCATATTGGTAGTATCTAAAGAATCGCGGTCTTTAGAACCATGGAAACCAACCGCGCGAGTATTTAATCTGCGTGCAATATTGCGCTGGATACCATCAAAAGCACCACCAGCAATAAATAAAATATTGCGCGTATCTACTTCAATAAACTTTTGATCAGGATGCTTTCTTCCCCCTTGCGGTGGGACATTTACTTTAGTTCCTTCCAAAAGTTTCAGCATGGCCTGCTGAACCCCTTCACCACTTACATCGCGAGTAATAGAAGGGTTATCTCCTTTACGTGCTATTTTATCAATCTCATCTATGAAAATAATACCGCGCTCAGCGGCTTTTTGATCATAGTTTGCGGCCTGAAGAAGACGGGTCAAAATACTTTCAACATCCTCTCCCACATAACCCGCTTCCGTTAGTACTGTCGCATCTACAATAGTGAAAGGCACGTTAAGCATGCGGGCTATGGTTTGGGCTAGTAAAGTTTTACCTGTACCAGTTTCCCCCACCATCATGATATTAGACTTATCTATTTCAACCTCATCACTTTTAAGTTCGCCCTTATCCTTACTTAACCTTTTGTAATGGTTATATACGGCAACCGCTAATACTCTTTTAGCAGAATCTTGACCAATAACATATTGATCTAAAAATTGCTTTATTTCCTTCGGCTTAATGAGTCGCATTGAGCGAGAAAGCTCTTTCCGCTCTTGCGTGTCCAGCTCTTCTACTACGATGCCATAAGCTTGACGAATACAATGGTCACAAATATGACCGTCTATACCCGCAATAAGCACATTGGTATCTTTCTTTTCTCGTCCACAAAACGAACAAGATAAATTTTCTTTGTTACTGCCCATATTATAAAATTCAGTACAAAAATAGTGAATCCGTTCTAGAGCGCTCCAGAACGGATTCTAAATTAATCGATTATAGTCTAAACGAGCTTAATCCTTCTTACGTTTGGTATCCAAAACCTCATCGATCATACCGTAAGCTTTTGCCTCATCGGCGTTCATCCAGTAATCGCGATCAGAGTCGTCGGATACTTTTTTAAAGTCTTGACGAGAATGAGTGGCAATGATATTATACAATTCCTCTTTCATTTTCAGCACCTCGCGTACGGCAATTTCCATATCGCTAGCCTGACCTTGTGCACCGCTCATCGGCTGATGAATCATCACTCGGCTATGCTTTAATGCCGATCTTTTACCATCTGCACCAGCGCATAAAAGTACCGCGCCCATTGAGGCTGCCATACCAGTGCAAATAGTAGCCACATCTGGATTTACCAATTGCATGGTGTCGTATATACCTAAACCGGCATAAACAGAACCACCTGGGCTATTTAGGTAAATCTGAATGTCTTTAGTTGAGTCGGATGATTCCAAGAACAATAACTGCGCTTGCACAATATTAGCTACTTGATCATTAATCCCTGTTCCTAAGAAGATGATTCTATCCATCATTAAACGAGAGAAAACATCCATTTGCGCCACGTTCATTTGGCGTTCTTCAATGATGTAAGGGGTAAGCGAAGATTGAAGGTAATCGCCAACATGCATTGAGTTTAGTCCGCGATCCTTCACGGCATATTTCATAAATTCTTTTCCGAAATCCATATTTATTTTTTTTGAAGAGTAATAATAACAAAAAAGGCCCGACAATGATCGGGCCAGTTGAAAATTATGACAGTTGTGCAGTTTTATTTTGCGTAAAGCTCTTTTACAAACTCATCGTATGTCACTTCTTTCTCGTCTATCTTGAAACTAGATTTGAAATATTCCAACAATTTACGTTCGAAAAGCTGATCACCAATACGCTCTGCTTCCTCTCTGTTACCCAAAACATTATGAGCAATCTGATCTAAGTCAACGCCTTCTGGCATTTGACCATATTGTGCCATTTGTTGCAATACCAATTGCTTGGTAAACTCAACCAATTCTTGGTGGTTTACTTCAATTTTATTATCAGAAATAATGCGGTTTTGCATAATCTGCCAACGCATATCTTCCTTCATATTCGGGAATTGCTCCTCAACTTCTTCTTCCGTTAAGGGCTTTTCGCCAGAAGTGCGCATCCATTTCTTTAAGAAAGTCTCGGGTAAATCGAATTTGGTTTTATCCAAAAGATTTTCTTTAACATCCATCAAGAACTTACGATCTGAATCGCCTACAAAAACTTTTTCTGCGTCTTCTTTAATACGCGCTTTAAACTCCTCTTCACTTTTCACAAGGCCTTCGCCAAAAATTTTGTCAAAGAGTTCTTGATTAAGTTCAGCGGGAACAATTTTACTTAGCTCCGTTAAGGTAAAAGAGAATTTATAGCTCGATGCAGCTAATACTTCTTCGTCAACTTTAAGAACACCAGCTAAGCGGAAATCATCTTTAAAAGATTCCTTGGTAAACTCAGCGGTATCACCTATTGCTTTACCAGTAAGTAATTTTTGAGTTTCATCGGTAAAAGCATCAAGGGCTAGCGTGGTGTTTAAATTAATACCGCCTTCTTTAGCGCTACCGTCTTCAGCAAGCTCTACAAAATCACCTTTAAGAATAGCATCTTTTTCTATTGTTTCTGGGTAAGACATAGTGCCAAAACGTCGTGCGTAATCGGTAATATATCTGTCAACCATAGCATCATCGGCTACTACCTTAAGGAAAGGCATCTTGGTGCGTGCTGAAATATTTAGTTCAAAACTAGGTGAAAGACCTAATTCGTAGTTAAAATCAAAATCACCTTGAGAATCCCAATCTATATCATCTTGTTCAACTGGAAGGGGACTGCCCAAAATATTCAGCTCTTCTTTTTTGATGTGATCAAAAACCGACTGCTGTAATATTTTATTCACTTCTTCGATAAGAATGGCCTTACCAAATTGCTTTTTAACTAAACCCGCAGGTACCTTACCGGGGCGGAAGCCAGGGATATTTGCTTTTTTGCGATAGTCTGACAAAGTCTTATCCACTACTTCGCGGTAATCTTCTTCTTTTATGCTAACCGTTAAGATTGCATTTAAATCGTCTGTTTTCTTGGTAGTTACGTTCATAAAAACCCGCTTTCTGATGTCGTTTTTAAAAGGTTGGCAAAAGTACTAATAAAATGCTGTGATGCGACTAAATATGTATTAATTAGAAAAATAGGCTGCAGTTCTTACTAAATTTATCTGAAGAATTCGAATGATTGAGATATTATTCTATTTTTACATCATTGAAACTAACGCTAAATCAAGCAATTCCCTTAGAAATGAGAATAATTTACAATCTTCTTATTGGCTCCTTATTAGTAACAGGAGGATTATCCGCCCAAGACAAGCTATCTGGAAACTTTGCAATTGGATTAGGAATGCCGATGGTTGAACTAGACCAAAGTAATTACATCGGTTATAAAACTAACCTAGCGGTTAACGCAGGTATTGGTTACCAGTTTGATGCTTCCTCTCGCTTGCGCGCTGATGCCCTTGCCGCACAATTCAACGGTAACAACGCTGACTTCTTTTATCAAACACAAATGTTTGAAGGAAGCGTTTCTTACGAATACAATATTGTGCACCTATTTGATCCAAAATCGAATTTCAAACTAAATGGAAGAGCTGGATTAGGTGCAGGACTTATGAATGCCAACTTATATGACATTGTAACTCGCCAAAGAAGAGCTGAAGTACCAAATCCAACGGCAGATGGTCGCACCTACTCTCTTAACACTTTTATCCTTTTGGGACTTAATGCTGGTATTCCCTTAACCAACAAACTGGACCTTAATGTTGGTTATGCACACCGAGTACTATTATTCCAGCCTTGGTTAGACGCTTTCAATTCAGAATCTTTTGATATGTATGGCTTCGTAACCGCAGGTTTAACATATTATTTAAAATCGGACCGCGATAAAAGCAAAATTGAGGTTGACCCGAAAAAATATGCTGCCCTAAAACTAAGTGCCGACAGCGCTGAAGTGGTTACTACAAACCTAAAACGCCAAGCAGAAAAAGTAGCCACCCTAGAAATGAGCAATCAAGAGAAAGACATGCAAATTGATATGCTTAATCAGAAAATTGACAGCTTAAATACTATGCCGCGAGTTGCTGTCGCAAATGCCCCTGCAGGAAACGCAGCTGCTAACACAGCGACTGCTTCAACTACAAAGAAAGCAAGTACTGACCTAGGCACTGAAATGTATCGCATAGTAATTGTTTCTTCACCTTCTGAAGCAGGAGCGCAAAAATTCATCAATCGTAGCAAATTGAATAAGGACGATATGCAAATTGCTTATATCGCGAAACTCGATACTTACCGCGTAATTTATAAGTCAGCCAGCTCTATAGAAGACGCAAAAACTTACCGCGCAGAAGCACGAAAATATTATTCTGACGCTTGGATTGCCAAGTTTTAAACATAAAATGAAAGCCGCTTTTTAGCGGCTTTTTTTATTTCATACCTTTGCTACAATGCAATCGATAAAAGCAATCTTCAGCAGCATCTTAATTCCCATAATTTTATGGGCTGGTATGGGCTTTTCCTTAAACCGCCATTACTGCTTGGGGATGCTCGTAGACGAAGCTTGGTACTATGTTAGCGACGAATGCAATCCCGACCATAATGATCAGGAGGCCAGCTGCACGGAAAGCATTGATGAATTTGGCTCTTGTTGCTCTGATCAATGGCTCTCTATTGGCGGCCTTTCGATAAACTCTTTCGAACAGAAACATGAAACTTCGAAAAGGATTAATTTTAAACAAATTAGTCTTTCGGTTTTAAAATCCGAGACCGTTCGGTTTTTTAAAGAAGTTAACCATGCTAAAACTTGGAAGGATGAAGGTCCGCCCATACTCTCTCAAAATATTATAATTGCATATCAACGTTTCTTAATTTAGAATAGAGCCTTTTCACAGTGCCATTCTATTTTAATTAAACAATGATATTATTATGAAAAATTTTCTAGCTAGTCTAATTCTCCTTCTTTCTTTCAACTCTTTAAAAGCTCAATCAGAGCAAGTTAACCTATCCGACAGTGTTCTTGTGGTAAACGGAGTTTGCGGAATGTGCCAACAAGTTATTGAAAAGGCGGCGGCGCTACCTGGTGTTGAACAAGCGCAATGGAATAAAGAAACCAAAATTCTAAAATTCAAATACAACGCAGAACAAGTGTCCATTGAAAGCATCTACAAAGCAGTAGCTGCTTCAGGATATGACACCGAGTTTCTTGCCGCTCCTGAAGAAGCCTACCAAAACCTCCACGATTGCTGTAAATACCGCGACCCCGCTGTATTGAAAGATCACCAATAATGAGGAATACCTTAATTATTATTTGCCTCCTGCTAAGTTTCACAGCAGCTCGAGGCCAGATTAGTGGCACCATATATTTCCTTGAAGAAGGGAAGAAAATTGCTGCCATTGGCGCTAACGTGTATTGGGAAGGAACCGAAAAAGGAGTAAGTGCCGATGAAAATGGTTTCTACACCCTGGAAAGAGTCCCCGGTAAGAATACCTTAGTAGCCAGCTTCATTGGATTCGAAACCCAAAAGAAAGTGGTAATTTCCCGCATAGGCACTATAAATTTCACTCTAAAAAGTGATGCTGCGCTTCTTGCGGAAGCAGAAGTAAAAGGCCGGGCAAAAGCCACACAAATTGACTTGAAAGCGGCAGGCTTGAGTTACCGCATAGACGAAACTGAATTACGCAAAGCCGCTTGCTGTAACCTCAGCGAAAGCTTCGAAACCAATGCCTCAGTTGATGTTGCATTTAGCGACGCCATTTCGGGTACGAAGCAAATTGAGATGCTAGGTCTTGCCGGGAAATATGCTTTGATTCAAAGAGAGAACATTCCCTTCGTAAGAGGCTTAAATGGCATTAACGGCCTGAGTTACATACCGGGACCATTTATTGAAAGTATACAATTAACCAAGGGTTTAAGCTCGGTAATTAATGGCTATGAATCTATTACCGGCCAAATCAATACCGAGTATTATAAACCAGAAACGGCCCCGCGCCTTTTGCTAAATGTTTTTGCTAATCAAGGAGGACGTAGCGAATTAAACCTTTTAGGATCTTATACTACTGGCGAGCACATTCAGCACGCCACCATGCTCCACCTCAGCGCCATACCTTTTAGTCAGGATCGAAATGAAGATGGATTTGCCGACATCACTAATGGCTCGCAGGCAAACCTGCTTCATCGCATGCATTTTCATAGCCATAATGGCTGGGAAGGTCAACTGGGTGTTAATCTAGTGCAGGACAAAAAACAAGGTGGTCAAATAGAATATTTGGAGCAAAACGGAGCGGATCAGAATCTTTTTTGGGGATTTGAATCGACCGATGAAAGAGCCGAACTTTTCGGGAAACTTGGCTACGCTTTTCAGGATGAAGTTTACCGCAGCGTAGGCTTTATTTACAGCGCGAGTTATCAAAACCGCAATAGTCAGTTCGGTCGAAGAGGCACTCAGTCAGAGCTCGGCAATTTTTATTTGAATGCTATTTTTCAAGATATAATTGGCACTAGCGCCCATAAATATCACACAGGTTTATCACTTTTAGTAGATGATTATTCTGAAGCTTTAGACAGCGTTGGCACTCAGCTTTACAGCCATCAGAGGCAGGAAATTGTACCCGGCGCTTTCGCCGAATATAGCTTCGAACCGAATGATGACTTTACCTTAATTGCGGGAGTGCGAGTGGACTACAATTCCTACTTTAAAAAGGCCTATTTCACTCCGCGCTTAAATTTAAGGTACGCGGCAGGCAGACTTACGACTTTTCGCTTAGGCGGAGGGAGAGGTCAACGTACGGCCAATAAATTAGCGGAAAATAATTCTGAATTAGCCTCATCTAGGCAACTGAGCTTTGTAAATCAAGAGTTTAGACCCGAAGTAGCTTGGAACGCAGGATTCAGTTTCGATCAGTTTATTCCCCTTGGCGAAAAGCAATTGCGTTATACGGCTGATATTTTTTACACTTGGTTTGAAACGAAGTTAGTAACAGACCTCGATTACAATCCCAATGCAGCCTACATATTTTATCAGCAGGGTAGCCGTTCAATTAGCTTCATGAATCAATTGGATTATGAACTAATAAAAGGTTTGAATTTACGCTTGGCCTATAAATACCTTCGTTCGGAAGAGCAATTTTTGGAAGGCTTGAACCTCGCTTATCAAATTCCGGAGCACCGTGCCTTTTTAAACGCATCTTACGAAAGTGTGAAAAAATGGAAATTTGACATGAGTGTTAACTGGTTTGGCGCCAAAAGGTTACCCAATAGCAGCGACAGTCCAGCAGAGTTTCAACAAAGAGACTTCTCGCCTTCTTACCTTACGGTAGATGGGCAGATTAATAAAGAGTGGAAAAACTTTGAATTTTTTACGGGCGTAAATAACCTTTTCAATTTCCGTCAGAGCAATCCCATTGTAAATTCGGCCCAAGCCTTTAGTCCCTATTTTGATAGCAACTTTGTTTGGGGGCCAATTTTTGGCAGAAATATTTATGTTGGGATGTACTACAAAATCCCTAAAAAATAAGCGGAGTTCGATTTCAAATCTGATTTGAGAATAATAAACCAAAAACGGCGGCTTAAAAGGCCGCCGTTTTTTTTTTTGAATTAGTTTTCTTCTTCGTAATATACTTTGTAGAATTTTCGGCCGTCATCATCTTGACCTTTCTCAATCCACTCGCGCTTACCGTGAATATAAATATGGAAGTTTTTATCGAGTTTTAGGATGCTTTTAAAAACCGACTGTTTTTTTTTCAAGGCCTCGGGACTTACTTCAAACTCTTCTTCAAAATTTAGCGACTTTGGTTCCCTTTGCGCTACATACTCTCTAAACCTATCTGCAACAGCGGGGTCTTCGAAAACCTTTTCTGTATAGTCATCAGGCGCAAGCCTTTCATTTTCCTCAAAATATCCTTTGGAACGCTCTAAATATTCGCTTGCACCGTATTTATCCAATACTTCACTTCCCTGTAAATCTTGATCTACAAAACTTTTGGTTAGACCAATTAGCTCCGTCGTTTTCGAAAATTCGGAGGATCTAATTTCCAATTTCAGAAAGCTTTCGAACCAAAATTTAGCTTCTTCGCCACGATTAATATTGTCTACTGATAACACATGAAAGCCATCTTCGCGATCGTTGTTAAAGATCAGCGCGGCCTTATCAACTTTAGACGGGCTAATACCTTTGTAGCTGAAAAGCTCAATAATATCGCCTTGATTTTCGGTAAATAAGAAGGGGCGTTTTTTCTCAGACTTAAAGATAGCAATGGCCGGTGCTTCTTGCCCGAAAGCTCGTGCGTTTTCGAGATACATAAGCAGTAGCTCTCCACTTTTTACCTTAGGGTGATCGGACACATCGTAAAGTAACTTGGCCAATTGTGCTGACTTCGCCACAAAACTCGTTGGGCTATCGAAAATATCGCAAATGACTGAGTAAACGCTATTCAGTTTTAGATCAGCGGGATGCGTAAAGCGATAAAATTCTGGATGAAGAAAGGCCGACGCTAGGTAGTCTTGTACAATCTTTAAGGTAGGCAAATCGAGACCACTTTCCGACTTACTTAAAACCAAACCCTCTTCCTTAAGCTTATTCCCAACTTGGTGCACCACCAAGCTGCTGAGTGAATTATCGATCTTTTCGAACATGGCTAAATTATATGGCGCAAAGATAGTTTATGCAGCTATTGCAGGAGCTACTAAAGAAGAGTGAAGCCATGAAACCTAAAAAAGAGGGGCTCTCTGCTTAATGCAAAAAGCCCCTCTCTAAACATAAACCAAAAAAACTACAATTTTCTTGATAGACTGCTCCAGCCACCGCCGTTCATGCATTCAATACCTGCTTGTTTGGAGATTGCGGTAGCTTGACCACTTCTCATTCCGGAAGCACAGCAAAAAATGATTGGCTTTTCGTAGCCTTTTAACTCTTTCAATTTAGTGTTTATTCCGGGCAAAGGAATGTTCTTAGCGCCTTTAATATGACCACTGCGAAACTCTTCTTTGCTTCGAACATCCACAATTATGGCGCCCTTAGCGTTCCATTCTTTAATCTTATCGCTCTTTGAATTTAAAAAGGAGAAAAATCCCATATACTTTATTTTTCAGCAAATTTGCTCTAAATGCTTGGCTTGGGTAGTGATGTGTATCACCTTTAGACTTTAGTCATCGAAACTATTATCAACGGCGGCCTCCATTATCTTTACCTCGGCATTTACAGGATCATAAACACCCCGATGCATTAACTTTTCTGCATAAAAGTGAAGGACTACCGCCTCATTTAAGCCCTTACTTCTGAAGCGGTGAAAGCCAAGATCATCATCTAGAAAACCCATCTCACCCTCAGTAAAACTTTGGCTATACGTCGGCTCAAGGGCATCTAGACTTAAATCGAAGTTTTCTAAAACCACTGTCCCCCGCAAAACCTTAAACCAACCTACCGAATTGTTGAAATTATGAATATTCCCTTCCTGCTTTGGTTGCCAACAGCTTAAAACGGCTTCAATCAAATTGCTATCATATAATCGAACCCTTTGGTAGCGTTGGTCGGAAAACTGACAATATTTATTTAATTCTTCGGATGAGAAATCAATTGCCTTTAACAGTTCGCTATAACCTCCATAACCTGGACCAAGACTCAGATTATATTTTAGCTGAGCCAAATCTTTTATCGTTTCCATGGCCTTAATTTTAATACAAGGTCATAAAAATCTGTTTGAAAAAGTATGACAAAAGTCACCTGATCAAAGTTTTAGGCCTAGCCTAGGTTCACCGTAATTTTATTTCTACTTAGTTGCACTTTGCCCATTTTTTCCAACTGTTTGAGCAAGCGTGAAATCACTTCGCGAGAGGAATGTAACTCTTCTGCTAAGCTTTTGTGGGTGACCTCAATTTCGTTCGTTCCTTTAGCTATGCTTTTATCCTTAAGCAAGTTGAGCAAGCGTTCATCCAGTTTTTGAAAAGCAATAGCATCAATTGTGGCCAGAAGATTTTCGTAGCGTTCGTTGTAGGTCTCTAAGGTAAACTGACGCCATTCGTCAAATTCAAGCATCCATTGTGGCAAAGATTTTCTGGGAAGCCCCAAATACTCCGTGCCCTCTTCTGCAATAGCTTTTACCTCGCTAGGTTTATCGACCATGCAGCAATTTAAGGTCATGGCGCAAGTTTGACCAGGATAGAGATAATATAAAAAGATCTCTCCTCCTTCTTCATCGGCGCGGCTAATTTTTATCGCGCCATTTGTAACTAGTGGGATCCACTTTGGGTATTCTCCAAAACCAACAATAGTTTCTTCCTTTTCATGCTTAAACCAGCGCGCTTCCTTAGCCATTTTAGCTATAAGATCCTGATTATGAAAAACTGGAAAGTTTTGTTTTAAGATAGAAATTACATCAAGGTTCTCTTCTTTTGTGTCCATATTTTGTCTTCCCGCACTGGGACTCTTGCATTAGGTGTTTTCTAATTGTGTAAATTTACAATCAATACAGGGATTTCTTGAATAACTTGAAAAGACAAACACTAATTTTTCTTCTTGGCCTTTTTGTTTTAGGCCCGACAATGTCCATATTTGCCTCTTCGCAGTGGCATCAAGATTCCGTCTTTTACTATGTTGATGTAGACAACACCTCCTCACTTGAAAGTATTAAAGATGCTAGCTTTATTCCGGTTAAAGATAAGGAGCTGAATTTTGCCGATCTCGATCAAAATATTTGGATTAAGATTTACTTAGACCCTAATGAACAAGAGCAACGTTTTTTATTAATCGACTATCCACTAATTGATAGTCTTAGCTTTTGGAGTTTCTCTGGGGATAGTCTCAGTGCTCGCTTTTTAACTGGCAGCTATTTAGCCTTTGACACTAGACCAATTAAGGATAATCTTTTCCGGTTCAGCATTCCGCCCAATACTAATCTCATTTACCTCAAGGCTAGATCGAAATTAAACCTTCAGTTACCCCTAAAAATAATTAACCAGGAATATGTTGACACCGTTTTAGGCAAACGTGATTTTCTGCAGGCTACTTATCTCGGCTTGATGATATTGGCCATTCTTGGTGCCATTATTATTGGCCTTATTAGTCGCGGTTCACGAGTGTTTTTTGCTTACGTGGGCCATTTAATAGGCACTAGTTTTATTGTACTACATCTTAGCGGTTATGCCTTCCAATACCTCTGGCCTGAATATCCTTCATTTAACATATACGAGCCCTGGATTTTTGGTTTAGGCATTTTTTCGACCCTCTTTAGCATGGAGTTCTTGAATACCAGAAAGCAAGCACCAAAGCTTAATAAATTATTGTGGGTTTCGCTCATTTTCAATTTTTCCGTTTTCCCAATTTTGCTTTTTGGTAATATCAGCCTCGCAAATCAGATTGTTCAAATTGTGGGACTTCTCGGTTGTTTACTAATGCTTGTAGCTGGTATTATTTTATACCTCCAAGGTTACAAACCTGCGCGTTTCTTTATTCTCGCTTGGAGTGTTTTTTTAGTGGGTGTGATAATTACGATTTTACAACGCCTTTCAATTATCCCTCTTTCCGAGTTCAGCCTTCATGCTAGCCAAATTGGTTCTGCTATTGATGTAATTCTATTATTTGCTGCTTTAGCAGATCGCATAAATACACTGCAGATAGAAAGGGATGTAGCCCGCAAAGAGGCCTTTTCTGCCTTAGAAAAAAATAAAATTAACGTTGAAGCTCTAAACCAGCTACTTGAGTCTAAAATAGTGGAAAAAACTGAACAGCTAGAAATTAAAAATCAAGCTTTAGAAAGACTAAATAATCAACAAAGTAGAGTACTCAACATAATTGGTCATGACTTAAAAGGGCCAATCGCAAGCCTAGGTCAAGCCTTAAATCTGATGCGAAATGATAAAAATTTAATTACCACTGAATTTTTAGACATGTTGCAAACCAGCACTATAAGTAGCTTCAGCTTATTAGAAAACCTTTTAAGCTGGTCCTATTCTAGCGAGTCCAACATGCTCGTGAAAAAGCAAAAAATTGACATTAAGGCTTTGTGTCAGAATATAATCGCTCTTAATCAGCCGACCTTGCATCAAAAAAGTATTGGATTAGATTTTCAATCGGATGAAAATTGTTTTGCCCTTGCTGATGAAAGAATGTTAATGACGGTGATTCGAAATTTGATAAGCAACGCAATCAAATTTTCGCCTAAGGGAAAAACCATTACGATTAAAATTTTGAAGCGAGAAAATCTCATTGAGATAGAAATCTGCGACCAAGGACATGGCATGGAGGCTAAAATGGTAGAGAAAATATTAAGCGGTGATTCTTTTACTAGCCAAAATGGAACGTCGGGAGAAACAGGAACTGGCTTTGGCCTCAAAATAAGTTTAGACTTCTTACAGAAAATGTCTGGAAATATGGAAATTAGCTCAACAATTAGCCTTGGAACTTGCTTTAAAGTGATGCTACCCGCCGTTGCCTAATTAGGTTGTTGCTTAAACCAACCAATTTACTCAATTCGCGTTATGTTTAAGTAGCATAATTTTTAAAAATTAGGATAAAATATGAGTGCCATTCGTCTCTGCCGCCTTAACCTGGTACTTTTTGCCTTTTTTGCTTTTTTTAGTCAAATCAATACCGCTAGCGCCTGCAATACTCCAACAAATTTGCGGGCCATTTCATATGGACCAAACAGCATTACTATTACCTGGTCAGGAACTAGCACCACTTCTTTCCAGTTGCGATATGTTACTCAGGGTGGCAATATAAATTTCGCACCAGTTAGTACTATAAATAGTAACCCCTACACAATTAATGGACTTAACACCAGCACAACTTACGCCATTCAAGTGCGCGAAGTTTGTACTTCTGGATCGAATCCCTGGCCTGCATTTGTATTAGCTACTACTTCATGTGCCGTGCAAACTGCTCCTTTTACGGCTAACTTTGATGGAGGCGCTTGGGTTGTAGGTAACTTTAACACCCAAGGTTCCATAAACTCTTGTTGGCAAAGAACACCTAGCAGCATTGGCATGCTTTGGAAGCCCGGGCCACCGGCTTTCCCAAATGGAGTAACTGGCCCAAGCAGCAGCAGGTCGGGTAGCGGTAAATATATGCAAATAGACCGCGCTGGCTTCACCAACACCTTTCCAGATACTGCAATTTTCGAATCTCCTTTGGTAGACTTGGGCCCACTTACGAATCCGCAGTTAAAATTTTGGTATCATATGTTTGGCGGCAGCATAGATGAATTAAAAGTTTACGTTTCAAGCGATTTAGGTCAAACTTATTCCTTAGTACAAACATTAAGCGGCCAACAACAAACGGCTGGCACCGATAGTTGGCTAGAGAGCCCGATAAACCTGAGTGCTTACGCCAATGATACCATAAGGGTGAAATTCAGCTATTCTCAAGCAAGCATCGGCTTTCAGAATGCGGCCAGCATCGATGATTTTTCTATTGAGGAAGCCCCGAGCTGTGCTAGACCAACACAGTTTTCGAGCACCTACACTACCAGCACTGAAGCTTTTTTCAACTGGACTACCGGTGGAGCCAATAACTGGCAAATAAGCTATGGTTCACCTGGGTTCGGTGCAAATTCAGGCACTATCGTAAATCTTAATTCAAACCCATCAAGCATTTCAGGATTAAGCCCAAACACCACCTACGAAGCCTACATAAGAGACAGTTGTGGAGCCAGTGATGTATCAATTTGGACTGGGCCAGTTAGTTTTAAAACCAAGTGTAATCCTGTTAGCACGCCTTATGTTGAGAACTTTGACGGGTCTAGTTTCACGCCTGGTGTAGGCTTTAATACTATTGGATCCATTAATTCTTGTTGGTCTCGCAGCCCTTTAACGCCATTTGCATGGGCCACTGGTCCGCCTCAATTTACGGCGACCACAACTGGTCCGCAAGGAGACCATACGACAGGATCGGCTAATTATATGTTTACTGAGACCATTGGCTTTTCAAGCAATAGTCCTGAAGCTCAGCTAGAGTCTCCTTTAATAAGCTTAGTAGGCCTCACCAACCCCCAGCTTACTTTTTATTTACATTCTTACGGTAGTGGCATTGATAACCTTAAAACTTACATCAATAATGGCAGTGGATGGATTTTAAAGGATACTCAAACGGGGCAGCAACAGAATAGTAAAACTGATAGTTGGAAGGAAATTATTATCAGCTTGTCATCTAATGTAAATGACACTATTAGTATTCGCTTTGTTGGATCTAAAATTGGTAATTCTACTTTGTCAGACATTGCTATAGACGATGTAAATATTGATGAAGCACCTTCATGCCCGCGCCCTCAAAATATTACTTTGCTTGGTGTCACCAGTACTAGCGCAGACTTACAATGGCTGAGCGGGGGCGCTAATAACTGGAATATTAGTTATGGAAGCCCAGGTTTTAATGCTAATAACGGAACACTAATAAATAGTAACACCAATCTAGGAGCAATAACAGGCTTAAGTCCGAATACTAATTACGAAGCCTATGTGCGCGACAGCTGTGCTGTGGGCGATGTTTCTATTTGGACCGGGCCTATAAGTTTCCGAACGGCTTGTAATGCAGTTACAGCTCCCTACTTCGAAAATTTTGACGGCACGGCTTGGATTCCCTCCAATTTCACTAGTCCAGGAAGTATTGATGCCTGTTGGAATAGAAGTGAAACAGGCGGCTACTTTGTAGCACCTAACCAAGGAGCTAGTCCCATTCCAAACACTGGTCCTTCCGGCGATAATACTTCAGGATCGGGCAAGTACATTTTTAGCCAAAGGCAAGGTTTTGGGGCTACAAATCTCTTTACCGATATTATTAGCCCACAAATTGATTTATCGAATTTAACTACACCTGAACTGCGTTTTTGGTATCACATGTTCGGCAATGACATAGATAAATTAGAAGTTGCGGTATCAACTGGTGGGGCTTACACAACTTTAAGTACTATTACTGGCCAACAACAAAGCACCGCAACTGCCGCTTGGCTAGAAAGGATAGTTAACCTTAATAGTTACCTCAATGATACTATAAGTGTGCGTTTCCGGTTTTTCCGAACAAATGCCAATGCCTTTTTTGGAGAAAGTGCTATCGATGATGTTCGTATAGACAATTCCCCGACCTGCCCCAGTCCAACTAATTTTAATGTAAACATTACAACCACTAACTCAATTAATGTTAGCTGGACGAGCGGCGGTGCTACGAATTGGCAAATTCGCTATCGTGCTGTTGGAAGTACTAGTCCTTTCACAATAATAAGTGCCCCTAGTAATCCATTTACTATTAACGGCTTGAACCCCAATACGAATTACGAAATTTTTGTTCAAGACTCATGTGCCGCCGGTGATGTTAGCTTTTGGACAGGCCCTGTCTTTGGGCAAACTGCCTGCGGAGTAAGCACTTTGCCTTTTTCAGAAAATTTTGATAACAATACTTGGGTAGAAGGGTTCGGAGGAATAAACTTTGGCGATCAAATAAACGCTTGCTGGAGTAGACCGAGTAACACGATCAACAATCGCTGGGGCCCTCGCACAAACAACCCCTCGTTTAATAATGGCCCTAGCGCAGATGCCAGTGGTAGCGGAAAATTTATCAACTTCGAGTCTTCCAGTGTGTCTGCCACCAATGGTACTATTTCCAGTCCTCAAATAGCCATCATTAATGCCAGTAATCCTTTCCTCTACTTTAAATATCACATGTATGGAAATGGCATCAACAATTTACAGGTAAGATTAAACACTCAGAATAACGGAAATAACCTAACAGTTAAAACTATTAGTGGCCAACAACAAACCAGTAAAACTAGTGCTTGGCTAGAAGATTCCGTTGACTTAAGCCCCTATATTGGTGATACGATTGTAGTGATATTCCGTGCCCAAGCCTTAAACCTCAGAGGCGACATTGCAGTAGATGAAATGCGCATCGAAAACCTCGGTCCAAGTTGCGGAGCGCCAATAAATTTAAACCTCACAAATGCCACCTACAACAGTATTGACTTTAGTTGGCAAAGCACAAATACTGGTTCTATTACAAATTTAAGATGGTATCCAGCAGTCGCAGGACCCGCAGCAGCTACGGTAGTTCCTAATGTTACAAGTCCTTACAGTATTGGTGGTTTAACTGCCAGTACCGATTACGTAATTGAGCTCTTCGACAGCTGTTTCGCCTTAGCCAGCAACAGCCTAATTGATACCCTATCTACATTAGTGTGCGATACGGTAACAGCCAACTTCACCTTTAATGGAAGGTTTTTAAGACGTAGTTTCCAATCGACTTCAAACAATGCCGACTCCCTATTCTGGCAATTTGGAGGCCTAGACAGCAGCTTTGTTCAGAATCCGAATTATAATTTCCCGGGGTCTGGAGTTTATACTATCACCTTAATTGCCTTTAACGATTGTGGTAATTCTGATACTATTGTAAGCAATATAACGGTTTGCGATACTTTGCGGGCGAATTTCACCAATAGCTTTAGTAACGATTCTACCCGCTTTTTTGCGAACCCGGGTAATAATGCCACGGGATATCGCTGGGATTTAGATGATGGTTTTACTGCAACTGGTGATAGCGTAGCCGTAAAATATGCTGATGCCAATACCAAAGTTGTGACTCTAACTAGTTGGAATGCTTGTGGAGATACGGTTAGAAACACGCGAAATATTCCTGGCTGTTTACCACCTAAAGCCGATTGGACCTACTCTGTACTTAGCCCCATCAACGCTGGGCTAAGAATACAATTTGATGCAAGTTTAAGTACTGGCGGCAGTAATTATGCTTGGGATTTTGGCGACGGAAATACGGGTACAGGTATTAATCCCATCCATATTTACACCACCCCTAGTCTCATTTACAAAGTGAAACTAACCGTTACCAATAACTGTGGCGGTCAAGATATTAAAGAATTTCGCCTGAATCAAATTGGTTTGGAGGAGTATGAAGCACATGCCAGTATTCAGATATATCCCAACCCGGCTGACGATTATTTAAATATTGATCACGACAGCCCTAATTTAGAGCTGAAAGAGCTTAAGATTTTTGACGCACAAGGAAAGCTAGTATTACACCAAAAATTTGAATCGCAGCAAGAGCATATTATTAATATTGGCAAACTAGGCTCCGGTATCTATCAAGTAATGCTAGAAAGTAATTACGGGTATCTAATGAAAAAACTGCTGGTAAAGTAAATTTGAAAAGGCCAGCTTAGGCTTCAAGCATCCTCTTTATTTAGCGCAAGACATAGTACAGCTCAAAGTAACCGATACTCGGTTGCTTTGAGCTAATTTTTTGGATTCTTTCAGTTTTTTATTAGAACTTTACCCAAGCTTATGAGTGATCTCAATTGGCAAAGCACCATCACTTTAAAACCTTAACTCCTCCTCAAAATGATCAATAAAAAGAACCCTAAAATCGACTTAGAAAAATACCGGGTACACTTTTTCCTCTTAGGTCTAGTATTGTCGCTTTTAGCCGTTATTTACGTCTTTAACATCCGCTTCTACGACGAGGAGATTGAGCCGCCTAAAACCATTATTATAGATGGTGATGAAATTGTAATTCCGATTACCAAACGAGAACCGCCTAAAACGAGTAGTGCTCCGATTAAGGATTTACCTAGTCAATTAGATATAATCGATGATAATGCTAAAGTTGCCGAGGAGCTAGACATGAGCACCACTGAAACTGATGAAAATGAATTTGTAAGCGATAAAGATATTCGCTACGTAGAGGGCGACGGCCCCATAGAAATTATTGGTGAAGAGGCCGAAGTATTGGAAGAACTTGAAGAACCGATTCCCTTTGCCTTGGTAGAGTCTGTGCCTGTATTCCCAGGCTGTGAAAATCTAAAAAACAATGAAGCGCGAAAAGATTGTTTTCAGAAAAAGCTTTTGGAATTTGTGGGAGCAAACTTCATCTATTCTGAGACGGCAAGGCAGTTAAAAATTCAGGGAAGAGTGATTGTACAATTTGTAATTGAAAAAAACGGCCGTATAAGCAATGCACAGGTACTAAGAGGAGTGGATCCATGGCTGGACGATGAAGCTATACGAGTAATTAAAGCCTTACCCTATATAAAACCCGCAAGTCAAAGAGGGAAAGATGTAAGAATGAGTTTCGTAGTACCAATCACCTTGAAATTAGCGGAATAAATATGATTCAAAAAAAAAGGCTGCCTAATTAAAGACAGCCTTTTTTGCTTGGTACAGGCGGAGAGACTCGAACTCTCACACCTCGCGGCACTAGATCCTAAGTCTAGCGTGTCTACCAATTCCACCACGCCTGCATCAGGGCGGCAAATATACATCTTTTACTAAATCGTATACAAGATTTTTACATTTTTTTACCTCTAATAATTGGAAGAGATTTCTAATTACTTAAAAGTCTCTAAAGCACTACTAATTCCTTAGTTTTGCCACTCATAATTTAAGCATGAAATCATTCGATTTAAACGATCTTCCTGGCAAAGAAGCTCATGGCCATTTGCTGGCTGCGGTAGGTCCGCGACCCATAGCATTTGCCAGCACCATAGATAATGAAGGTAATCCTAACTTAAGTCCCTTCAGTTACTTTAATGTATTTAGCACCAAACCACCCGTGCTTATTTTCTCTCCTGCAAGGAGAGTTAGAGATAATACCACCAAAGACACTTTACATAATGCAGATGCCAATCGTGAAGTAGTTATCAATGTAGTAAATTACAACATCGTTCAACAGATGTCACTAGCATCTACCGAATATGAAACTGGAGTTAATGAATTTGTTAAAGCAGGGCTTACCCCTATTAAATCGGATCTAGTGGCTCCTTTTCGGGTAAAAGAATCGCCGGTACAATTTGAATGCAAGGTGATGGATATTATTGCCCTTGGCAATGAAGGTGGCGCTGGCAATCTTATTATGTGTGAAGTAGTAAGAATGCATGTAGACGAGGACATGTTTAACGAACAGGGCATTACTGATAGCACCAAACTAGACTTAGTGGCCCGTATGGGTGGCGATTGGTATTGCCGCGCCTCTGGAGATGCTCTTTTTGAAGTAGAGAAGCCAATTCTTACCAAAGGTATTGGTGTAGATCAAATCCCGCCAAGGATACGAACCAGCATGTTTTTAGATGGCAATGACCTTGGGAAACTGGGTAATATCGAAAGATTACCCAATCAACAAGAATTAGAAGAATTTGCTGAAAACTACAGAATTAAGGAAATCTTCGAAAGCTCGAGTGATGGCATGGAAGCACGTGAAGCCCTGCACCAGTATGCCAAAGAGCTGCTAGACAAGAATAAAGTAATTAAGGCTTGGAAAGCTTTATTGTGTGATAAATTAAATAGAATATAAGATGGAAGTATCCGGAATCGTAAAGCGGATTGGAGGCACTCAAGAAGTGAGCGCAAAATTTAGAAAGAGAGAAATTGTTGTTACTACCGAAGAACAGTATCCACAACATATCAGTATTGAATTCATTCAAGACAAAACGAGCTTACTTGATGGTTTTCGCGAAGGTGAAAAAGTAAACATTGGTATAAACCTCCGTGGTAGAGAGTGGACTTCTCCTCAAGGTGAAGTGAAGTATTTCAACACAATTAATGGTTGGAAAATAGACAAAATGAATGGCGCACCAGCCCCCTCTAATCCGGCGGATAATATGGGAAGTGCACCAACTAGCAACAGCTTTGGAAACGCGCCCACGATGGCTCCCTTAAACGATGATGCCGAAGACGATTTACCTTTTTAAGTGAATTATTAGTAGAATGATTAAAGGGCTTGCAAAAAGTTTTGAGGGGGCTTTTCGGTATTTTTTACCAAGTCCGCTAACTATTGCGATCTTTTTAAGCCTTTTTGCTTTCTTATTAGTTTGGTTTCTAGGGCCTGACAGCCTAAGCCAAAATTTCACAAAATCTATTGACTATTGGATAGAGGGGCTCTGGCAAGCCCCTCTTCTTGTTTTCATGGTCCAAATGATGTTGGTCTTAGTATTAGGCCACACCTTGGCTCTTGCGTCCCCGGTAAAAAAGTTAATCTCCCTTCTTTTAAGCTTTGCAAACAGCCCCGCTGCGATAAGTGCCATGGTCTGCTTTTTCAGCCTTTTAGTCTCTTTTTTCAATTGGGGATTAGGTCTTGTTTTTGGCGCCATCTTCGCTCATCAAGCGGCTTTGAAACTTAAAAGTTTAAAGCTAAAATTTAATTATGGCCTTTTAGGAGCGGCAGGCTATTCGGGGCTTATGGTTTGGCATGGTGGCTTGAGTGGCAGTGCACCCCTTAAAGTGGCCGAAGAAAATCATCTACAGAAACTTATGCAAGGCATTGACTTAGGGGCTTATGCCGATAAATTACCCCAAAGCATCAGTCTTTCCGAAACGCTATTCAGTAGCATGAACCTCTTTAGCACGCTTTTACTCTTGCTGGTTTTACCGAGCTTAATTTTTATCCTCGCAAAAGTGAGTAAAGGTTCTGCTGGCGATGTTCCGATGGAGTTGGTAAATTCTGTGAAACCTAAAGCACAAGTCCTTGGAGGAGCAGAAAAACTAGATCACTCCAAATACCTGGGAATTTCCATTGGCTTAGCTATTTTGGCAATAAACCTGAAAATCGCTTTCTCTGCCGATGATTTGTCCTTTATGACGCTTAATTTTATAAATCTAAGCTTATTGGCCCTTAGCTTGATGCTGCACGGCAGCCTACACTCATTTTTAAAAGCACTAGACCAAGCTATTGGAGGCGCAGCGGGAATACTTATCCAGTTTCCTTTGTACTTTGGAATTATGGGATTAATGAGTAGTAGCGGCCTAATCTCCCAACTCAGTCAATTCTTTAGCAGCATTGCCAGTCCGCTAAGTTTCCCTATTCTCAGCTTTTTTTCCGCCGGCCTGGTAAATCTTTTTATCCCCAGCGGTGGTGGGCAGTGGGCCATTCAAGGAACGGTATTAATAGAAACCGCTCTTCGCCTAGACGTACCTTTAGGAAAGGCCGTAATGGCTCTTGCTTATGGCGATCAGCTAACTAATATGCTGCAACCCTTTTGGGCCTTACCCCTATTAGCCATAACCGGATTAAAGGCAAGAGAAATAATCCCTTATACCCTTATCATAATGCTAATGGGAATTCTTATTTTTACGACAAGCCTATTCCTTTTTTAATGCCTATTCACGAATTAGATAAAGATTTCTTCTGGTTTCCAGATGCCACCCAGTGGGACAAAGAAGATAGTATTATTGCTGTGGGTGGCGATTTAGATTATCGAAGATTACAACAGGCCTATCAAAGAGGAATCTTTCCTTGGAATGACCCCAATAGTGAAATACTTTGGTGGCACCCTCTGGAAAGAATGGTATTAAGACCTCGCGAGGTCAATATCACCAAAAGTTCTCGCAACCTCTTAAACCAAAAGAAGTTTGAAATTCGATTTAACACCGCTTTCGAAGAAGTTTTATTGAATTGCCAGAGGATTAGACGCAAAAACCAACATGGCACCTGGATTACAGATGAACACGTTGAAGCCTTCCTAAAATTACATCAAATAGGTGACGCAGTAAGTGTAGAAGCTTGGCGCGATAATAAATTAGTAGGCGGTTTATATGGTATAGTGGTAGGCTCTTGTTTTATGGGGGAATCCATGTTTTCTAAAGAAAGTAATGCTGGAAAAATAGCCTTTATCACACTTTGCCAAAGACTTGAGCATTGGGGATTTCGTTTAATCGATTGCCAAGTATATAATAAATACCTAGCTAGCTTAGGGGCTTACCCAATGCCACGTATGCGGTTTATTCAAGAGTTAGAACTTGCTCGACATGAAAACCTTGACTTGGATGAAGTGTTTACTAACACAAAGGCTTCGAATGAAAACTAAATGGTTCCTCTTAATTTGTCTATTATTTATTGGCATCTACGCCAGTGCCCAAAGTCCCAGCGAACTTTTAAACTTTAATGAGCAGCGCTTAGACTACAACCAAAAGGGCATGTTAATTTTAGGCTCTTGGGCCATTGGAAATATGGCCTTATCTACTTTTCGCTTGCAGGCCAATAATCCCGAAACGCAAGCTTATCACCAGATGAATCTTGCCTGGAATGCCGTTAACTTGGCGATAGCTGGCTTCGGTTATTACAGTGCTGCCAATGCTTCCGCAGATTTGTCTTTAACCGAAAGCCTATTAGAGCAAAATAAGATTTCCAAAATTTTGCTTTTCAATGCTGCTTTAGATTTAGGCTATATGGTAGGTGGCGTATATTTAATGGAACGTTCAAAGAATAGTGAGCAAAGTGACCGATTAAAGGGTTTTGGTCAAGCCGTTATTGTTAATGGTGGCTTTTTATTAATATTTGATAGTATTATGTACTATATGCATGCTAACCACGAAAGCAGCATCTTAATTCCTTTGCTTGAAAACATTCAGATTAGTTCCAACAATGTGAGTTTCCGCTGGCAATTTTAAGCTAAACCTTACGGACATCTAGAGCATCGCGCAAAGCATTACCGATGAGCATAAAAGAGAGAACCAAAAGCATTATCGCTAAACCGGGGATAATAGCTAAATGTGCCTTTCCCATTATTAAATACGAATAATGATCTTTTATCATGGTGCCCCAAGTAGGTGTTGGTGGCTGGGCGCCGATTCCCAAAAAGCTTAGCCCGCTTTCAATTAAAATGGCCGAAGCAAAGTTGGCCGCTGAAATGACAATTAAAGGAGCCATAATATTGGGTAATATATGCTTAATGATTATGTATAGATCACTAAAGCCAAGCACTTTAGCGGCTTGAATATATTCCTTCTCCTTGATACTCAACACTTGTCCACGCACCACTCTAGCTACTTCCACCCACATGGTAAAACCAATTGCAATAAAAACCTGCCAAAAACCTTTTCCTAAAGCCAAAGTAATAGCGATAACCATTAATAATCCTGGAATAGACCAAATTACATTTATGAGCCACATGATTAGTTTATCTGGCCACGAGCCATAATAAGCCGCAAAGGCTCCCAGAGGAATTCCAATCAAAAGCGAAATGAAAACGGCTAGAAAACCTACCATTAAGGAAATTCTCGCGCCCACCACTAAACGGCTTAACATGTCTCTTCCAAAACGATCGCTACCAAACCAAAAGGTTCTTTCAGTCAAATATTCTTTTGATTTTATCTCCTCGGACGAATAATAATCGGTTAAATCTAAGCTCTTTTCGAGGCCGTCGACCATAGGAAAAGGGCGATAGAAAAAGGTGGATTTTTCTTTGCGGTAGTTGCTAATCGGTATTAGTTCACCTGACTTTTCCTTACCAAAAAACCACCTATCCCAGTAAGATTGCTTGCTTTGTGTTTTTAAAGGGAGATATAGAAATTCTGCTTTAAAACCTGGATCTTTATTGGCAATGCTAAGGTTCATAGCATTGGCATTATTAGTTTTATCAGGTATTATTAAATAAGCAAATACTGCCAAAAAAGAAGCTATCAGAATAATTGATATTCCGATAGCTCCTAATGGGTCATTAATTATTTTCTTTAGTGTTTTCAAGAACCGTACACCGCGGTTAAGTCATTTAAAACTTGCACTGCTTCAAATAAATACAAATCTTTTCGTAAGCCCTTATGCCAATTTTCGTTTTTCACTTTAGATTCATCATTGGCTTCGACCGCCTCAATATCAGCCTTGTTTGTACCGATAGTTAAAAGTTGGTAGCTTTCACGCATACCTTTGTACTTCTTCGCTTCATTGCGATATGCCTCCTGCTCTTTTCTAAAGTTTTCTAAATTTAAACTTACCTGCGATTTCTCGCGCTCATCTTTAATCCAACGAGCATACTTTTCAATTAATGCAAAGTTGGCCGTTGTGTCTACTCTTAATTTACTTCTATGTACCAAGTTTGGATATTGACTTACGCCCGGTCCCCATAATTCGTATTCCGCTTTTTCAATTTCATCATAAGGCAAAGCGTAATTCTGTTCTTTCTCTCCGGAAGGGATATACATGTAGTTATCCGGTAAAACGATATCTGGAGTTACCCCTTTAAGTTGTGGAGTACCGCCATTAATACGGTAGTACTTTTGAATAGTCAACTTTAATGCCCCTAAGGGTTTCAAGTTATTATAGGTCATGCTCACCGCGCGATCCATATCTACCACATTTTGCACTGTGCCCTTTCCAAACGTAGACTGGCTACCGATAATCAAACCTCTTTTGTAATCTTGAATTGCAGCGGCAAAAATTTCAGAAGCCGATGCACTAAATTGGTTTACCATTACCACCAAAGGGCCGTCGTAAGTAACACCGCGGTCTTTATCACTTAATACTTGGGGTCTGCGCCCAGATGCCTTTACTTGCACCACCGGACCTTGATCAATAAAAAGACCCACTATATCTATCACGCTTTGTAAGCTTCCTCCGCCATTATTACGAAGATCGAGAATTACACCCTTTACATTTTCCGCTTTCAGTTTTTCCAACTCTTTAGCTACGTCTTCGGCACAGTCGTGATTAGAATCGCCATAAAAGTCGACATAGAATTTTGGTAAGCGGATATAACCCACTTTATTTTCACCTTCACCAATTACTGAAGATTTAGCAAAAGTTGACTCTAATTCTACAATGTCGCGAACAATAGGGATTTCCATTTTAGTACCATCCATTTTCCGCACGGTTAATATCACTTCGGTGCCTTTTGGACCGCGGATATGGGTAACCGCCTTGCGCACACCTAAACCTACTAGATCTACAATTTCACCGTCTTCCTGCTGTACTTTTAAAATTTTATCGCCTACCTCTAGGTCCCCTTGTTTCCAGCAAGGACTGCCAACTATTACTTTCGAAATAGTTACGTAATCGCCTTTCTGCGAAAGCTGTGCCCCGATACCTTGAAGTTGACCGGTCATATTTATTTCAAAATCCTCTTTTTTCTCGGGTGCAAAATATTGAGTGTGTGGATCATAAACCAAGGTAATGGCATTTAGGTAAGCCGATAACCAATCCATGCGCTCCATATCATCGAGGCTTTTAAACCAATCTTCGTGCAGTTCCAGTTCCTTTTCTCTAGCCTTAAGCTCCATCTCTGCAAGACTTAAAGTATCTGCTTTGCTAGTACCGGTGCTATCGTTACTATCGTCCAGCATTTCATCAATACGATTTAATACTCGGTATTTGAAATATTTACGCCACCGGTCTTTTAACTCCTCTGTATCATCAGCAAAGTCAAGTTTTTCGTCGTCTGTTTCAAAATTTTCTTTGAGATCTAAATCGAAAGGTTTGGCTAAGATTTCTTTATAAAATCCCTTTACTTCTTTGTAACGTGTTTGATACACCTGATAAGAGCTTTCGAAAAAGCCCAATTGCGCTACTCTAATTTGATCGTCAATATCCATGCGATGACTCTCCATCGACTTGACATCTTCTGCCAATAAAAATCTTTTATTGTAGTCTAAGCTTTCTAAAAAATTAGCGAAGACTTTTTGAGAAAACTCATCATTTAAATCTTGCGGAGAAAAATGATTTGAATTTAAGACTTGGTAAATAAGATTCAGAATGACCTTATCCTTTTTTTCTTCTTGTCCAATTGGATTGTAAAACCCTAATCCTAAGCCAACTACCAACAACAAGAATAGATACCTATACTTGTTCACCATCTTAATATATTGCATATAAAACCTTCTACTTAAAAGTTTGTTAAAAAGGACTTTAAGGTAATTCCTCTCCGAAGAGGTAACATTACTTTTGCCCCGATTTATAAAAAGAACCAGAAAGGTAAAAGTAAGTTCTTTTTAAGGATCACTTAATCCACAAAGCGCTAATTCTTAGTTAAAATGCGATTCTTACTAAACCTCCTGTTCTTAGGACTAAGCTTTCAAGCTTTTTCCCAAAATCTACTCCATACTTATAGCGGTTATGTTCGAGATTCCAAAACCGGTGAAGAGCTGATTGGTGTAAATGTAGTTATTCCCAGTTTAGGGGAAGGCACCAGCACCAACCTTTATGGCTACTATTCATTGAGCCTAAAACCAGGTATTTATGAAGTATCGATTCAGTATATTGGTTATCAGACCAAAACCATGAAAATAGATCTTAACAAAGATCTTAAAATGAATATCGAGCTTAGCGAAAATACGACCGAGTTAGATGAAGTGATTGTTACGGCCGAGAAGCTGGACCAAAATGTGAGTAGTGTAGAAATGAGTGTTGCGCAGCTCGATATTAAGGATGTAAAAAAAATGCCCGCCCTTTTAGGAGAGGTTGATATTATTCGCAGCTTAACTCTACTACCAGGTATTAGCACCATAGGTGAAGCTTCTAATGGTTTTAATGTAAGAGGTGGTAATACGGACCAAAACCTAATTTTATTAGACGAGGCACCCGTTTATAACTCATCTCACCTTTTTGGCTTCTTTTCTATTTTCAATGCTGATGCGGTTAAAGACGTAAAACTTTACAAGGGCGGAATACCTTCACGCTATGGTGGTCGCCTCAGTTCCGTGGTAGATGTGCGGCAGAAAGATGGAAACAATAAAGAGTTTAGCGGAACTGGGGGAATTGGTCTTTTATCGAGCCGATTACTTTTAGAAGGACCGATACAAAAAGACAAATCAGCTTTTATGGTTGCCGCACGCCGCTCTTATGCTGATATTTTCTTGGCCTTAAGTTCAGACCCAGCGATTAGTGAGAATACGCTTTACTTCTACGACTTAAACACCAAGTTAAACTACATCATAAGCGATAAAGATCGGCTATACCTCAGCGGATATTTCGGCCGTGATGTATTCGAAATAAATGACTTATTTGGCTTCGACTGGGGAAACACAAGCGCGTCCTTACGCTGGAATCACCTCTTTAGTGACAAACTATTTTCTAACTTCACCTTGGTTTTTACTGATTATACTTATTCCCTGGGAACGGCCGATGACACGGAGTTTAATTTTCGATTACAATCTACCATTCAGGATTATCATTTTAAGAATCAATACAACTATTATATAAATAGTAAAAATGAGATTGAATTTGGAGTTGAAGGTATCTACTATCGAATGAAACCTGGCCAAATTACTGGCAGTGTTGAATTAGAACTCCAAAGAGAGTATGCCTTTGAACCTTCAATTTATTTTAGTCAAGAACTAGAACTTGGTACCCGATGGACTTTACAATACGGCTTGCGATACTCTTCCTTTTATAATTTAGGAGCACAAACTGTAAGAAGCTACAGCAATCCCGATTTACCAAATAGTGAAGAACTTATTGGTAGCCAAGAATATAAAGCAGGTGAAATAATTGAGGCCTACAATGGCTTAGAAGGTTTAGAACCGCGATTTTCTGCTAATTATCGCATTGATGATGAACGCAGTTTAAAAGCAAGTTATAACCGAACTAGGCAGTATATTCATTTAATTAGTAATACCTCTACGCCCACTCCAGTAGATTTGTATCGACCGGCCGGCCGTTATATCGAACCCGCAACTGTTAATCAAATTGCCGCAGGCTACTTTCAGAACTTTGCAGACAACCGCTATGAAGTTTCCGTAGAAGGCTATTACAAGGACTTTCAAAATATCGTCGACTACCGCAATGGGGCCGATTTAATATTCAATGAAACCATTGAAACCGAAATCCTTTCAGGAATTGGACGTTCTTATGGTTTAGAATTTTATCTGCGTAAGCGTAAAGGACGTTTAAGTGGTTGGTTAAGCTACACCCTTTCTAAAACCGAATTAAAGGTAGAAAACGATGACCCGCTATTGGCTATAAATGCAGGTGAGTGGTATGCTGCCAATTACGATAAGCGCCACGACATTTCCTTTGTTCTAAGCTACCAGCTTACTAAAAAATGGGACTTAGGAATGAATTTTACCTACCAAACGGGACGAGCGATAACACCCCCAGAAGGACGCTTTACCTTTGAAGAATATAGCGTACCTGTCTATCGCAGTCGTAACAGCTTAAGGATTCCTGATTACCACCGCTTGGACTTATCCGCTAACTACACTCCTCAGAAAGACCCCAATAAGAAATTTTACAGTGCTTGGTCCATTGGTATTTATAATGTTTACGGTCGCCGCAATGCATATTCAATTTTCTTTGAACAAGCTGATGCGCCGCCTGGTGCCACTGCGCCGAGCTTTAATACCCAAGCCGTACAGCTCTCTATTTTCGGGACAATTATACCATCAGTAACCTGGAATTTCAACTTTTAAGTATGAAAACAATTATAAAAACTAGCCTCTTCATTTTTACCTTAGCTTTTACTTCTTGTCAAGATGTAGTAGAAATTGATGTTCCTGCCGGCGATACCGAATTAGTTGTTAGTGGACAAATCTCTGATAAAGACAGTACTTATGTGCTATTAAGCACCACTGCACCTTACTTTTCGGAAGGGGAGACAAATGTAATAAGTGGAGCGCGAGTGAGTCTTTGGGAAGGCAGTTCCGAATTAACCCTTTTAAGTGAGAGCAGCTCTAAACCAGGTTACTACAGTAGTGATTTCAAAGGAAGCATTGGTAAAATTTATCATATCCAAGTGGATATTACGGGCGATTACCCCAGTAAAACTTTGGGAACTTGGGTTTCTCAAGCAGATACTTTACGCGCTTGCCCCCCCATAGACAGCCTTAGGCAAGCAACACTTAACCGCACTACTACCCCACGGGCTTTTGAAGAAGGCGAGTTTGCCCTAATGTTTTTTGGGGATATTCCAAACACCAAAAATTACTACCGCGTAAAGAGAACTTTAAACGATTCTGCCTTTGCCAGAGAAATAATAATTTTTGACGACTTTGGCGTGGATGGCGCTTATTTTGGAGGCGGAATTTTCCCACCTATTTCTATTTTCGGCCCCTTTGATGAAGAAAAAATGGGGGAAGAAAAGGACACTTTGATTGTTAGAGTAGAAAGTGTTTCCAATGATTTTCAAAGTTTCTTAACTCTCGTAAGTAGTCAGTCGCAAGTGGGTTCGCCCTTTGATGCTCCTCCTGCTTTAGTGGTAGGAAACATTCACCGCAAGGATAATGAGAGTGACTACGCTTTTGGGTATTTTAGTGTGGTTGGCACTAATAGCAATGGATTAAGGTATAAGCCCTAGTACTAAAATTGTAGCTTTGATAAAAATTAAACCTTGAAAGAAAATAACATCACTCATTGGGCCATTAACTGGCTATTAGATCAGGGCTTAAGCCAAGAAAGTGCCGATACTTTAACCATGGCTATAGATGTTGTAATTGTTATTAGCATCAGTCTTTTGGCAGATTTTATAGCCCGAAAAATTATTCTTAGAGTAGTTACTCGCTATGTAAAACACTCCAAAAATAATTATGATGATATTTTACTGGAGAAGCGAGTCTTTAAATCACTCGCCCATCTGCTGCCCGCAATAGTTATTTACTATAGTCTTCCGTGGCTCTTCGACGATTTAAGCACCACTGTTCTTTTATTACAAAAACTAGTGGTAGTGTACGGCTTAATTGTCGTAATAGGGGTAATTCACAAATTCCTTAAAGCTTTGGAGCACATGGCTCTCACCAGCAAAAGCTTTGAAGGAAAACCTATTAGCAGCTACATTCAAGTAATACTAATCGTGGTGTACATCGCTGGCGGAGTGTTTATCATTTCTACCATATTGGATAAAAGTGCGGTGGCTATATTAACCACCTTTGGCGCTGCCACTGCCGTAATACTTTTGATTTTCCGAGATACCCTTTTGGGTCTTGTTGCCAGTATTCAAATTGCCGGCAATGACATGGTTCGCATTGGTGACTGGGTTAGTATGCCCAAATACGGTGCAGATGGAGATGTTTTAGAAATCAATCTCACTACCGTTAAAGTTCGCAACTGGGACAAAACTATTTCTACGGTGCCCACCTATGCCTTTATCAGCGATAGTTTTGTTAACTGGCGCGGCATGACCAATTTAGGGGTGCGCCGCATTAAACGCAGCATTAATATAGATTTGCAAACAGTAAAGTTTATTAGCCCCGAAATGCGCGAGCACTTTTTAAAATTTGAAAGGGTAAGTGGCTTTATCAAGGAAAGACAAAAAGAAATAGATCAGTATAATGCCGATACCAATAGCGATAAAAGCATTTATCTAAATGGTCGCCAAATGACTAACTTGGGACTATTTCGTCGCTATGCAGAGGCTTACTTGAACGAGCACCCAAAAATAGCCAAGGGAGAAACCTTAATGGTGCGGCAATTACAGCCCACCGAAATGGGGGTTCCCTTAGAAATATATTGCTTCAGCGCTGATATTGAATGGCTCAAGTATGAGGGGATCCAAAGTGATATTATGGACCACTTACTTTCAGCTGTGAGTTATTTTGATTTAGCGGTATTTCAGCGTCCCTCGGGAAATAACTTTAGCACAATTAGCAAAGACTAGCGGTATTCCCTACCCTTCCACTTCTTTTGTCTAGGAATTATCATCAAGCACAAGCTCATGCTTATGTAAAAAGGATAAAAAATTGCTGCTACCGCATATCCTTTAAGCAAATTAGTCTGGTTTGACAGCCTTGCGAAATTTCTCAAAAGAGGATAATCAACCACTCCTTTTAAGAAGAAAAACAATAACACCAGCCATATATTAGACCAACTAAAAAACAATGTCCACAGTAAACTGCCTACTAAGCTTATGTTTAAGAAGGCCACGCTTAAAGCCACACTTTTAGCAAAAAAACTAGGGTAAGCTACTGATTTCGCTCCCCAACGGACCCTCTGACCTATAAAGGATTGATAAGTTAAGGGAGCATCCGTACCTACAGTCGCTTGGGGCACAGCGACAATTTTCAAATCTTTGGCCCGTCTTGCGGCCTGCACTAAAAAACTGTCGTCACCACTATCCCATTCCCTTCCCACTTCTTTAAAACGCAACCAGGTAGAGGATTGATAAGCCATGGCAGCACCATTTGCCATTATCGGTCTTTCTAAGGCTGCTAAGGCCATGCCACTCATCTGTAAACTTAGAAATTCGAAGGCAGCGAAGCGACTAATGAAAGAATTTGCCGCGTTCATTTTCACGAGGGCTAATAGAATATCTGCCTTCGTGTTTACTTTCGTAGAAATTAGAACACTTAAAAAATCAGCCTCCAAAACCACATCAGCATCTAACTGTACAATAAAAGCATCTTTTAGCCGACTTATTGCATATTCTAAAGCATTCTTCTTCCCTGGTCTTAGCTCATTTTGCATAAGATGCGTTTGTAAGCTACTCCCCTTTAAACTTGCTTCTAGGGCGTTTAAATGTGCTGGCGCAGAATGGTCATCAACCACATATATATTAAATGAACCAGTATAATCTTGTTTTGATAAGGATTGTAAAAGATTAGGTATTTTCTCACTGTCATTATAATGAGTAATAAGTACAATAAAGTTTTCTAAAATAGAATCTGACGCATCTAGCCGCGACTGAGATGTATTACTAAGTCGCTTTAAGCCCCTTCTTAAAACTAGGATTAAATTGAAATAAGCCAAGAAGGCTGTTAATAGAAGAGTAGATAATCCCATAATGACTATAAAGGCCAAAAGTATTACATTAATTTTGGCCTAAGAGATGGAAAAAATAATATTAGGCATTGACCCTGGTACTCAGATAATGGGTTATGGTGTATTGCAAATCAAAAATAAAGAAGCCGAATTAATTCACTTGGACAGTATTAAGTTTAAGGTGAAAGATTCGGCTATACTTAGACTAAAAGAAATCTTTGAAAGCACCTTAGCCCTAATCGACCAATACTTACCCGATGAGATGGCGGTAGAAGCGCCATTTTTTGGTAAAAATGTTCAAAGTATGCTTAAGCTTGGTCGAGCCCAAGGGGTTATTATGGCAGCGGGATTGTATCGTAATATTCCTATTGAAGAATATTCCCCGAGAAAAATAAAACAAAGTATTACGGGTAAAGGAGCTGCTAGCAAAGAACAGGTTTATGCCATGCTAGAAAAGACTTTAAAACGCAAACTAGACACAAAGTACTTAGATGCCTCCGATGGCTTGGCAGTAGCTCTTTGCCATCATTATCAATCGTCTAATCCTTTGGCGGGATTAAAGGGAAAAGATTCTTGGGATAAATTTCTCCGCAATAATCCCGATCGGATTGCTTAATTAAATTTAGAACGGATTTTAGTGGCAAATTCCTCCATTTGAGCGGGAGTGAATTGCAACTTCTCGCGGCTAAAATCGATATCACTTACAGCATTGATGGGGATAAGGTGAATATGTGCATGTGGAACTTCAAGTCCGATTACCGCTACCCCAACCTTTTTACAAGGAATTGCTTTACCTATGGCATGTGCCACCTTTTTAGAAAAAAGCATTAACTCTTGATACTCATTATCTGGTAAATCGAAGAGATAATCTACTTCCTTTTTAGGAATAACCAAAGCATGCCCGCCGTGCAAAGGCATAATATCTAAGAAGGCCAAACAGTTCTCGGTCTCAGCTATTTTATAACTTGGGATTTCTCCCGCGATAATTTTGGTAAAAATAGATGCCATATTAGTCCATGCTTACTTGCACAATTTCAAAATTCATCAAACCCGCTGGCGTAGTAATTTCAGCCGTTTCGCCAACTTTCTTACCTACTAAACCCTTTCCAATTGGACTATTAATAGAAATCTTACCTGCTTTAAGATCAGCTTCATTCTCGCTTACTAAACGATAGGTCATTTGCGCACCATTCTTGGTGTTTTTAATAACCACCTTAGACAAGACCATTACTTTAGAAGTATCTACCTTAGAACTATCCAATAAGCGAGCATTAGACAAACTGTCTTCGAGTTTAGCAATTTTCATTTCCAAAAGGCCTTGGGCTTCTTTCGCCGCATCATACTCAGCGTTTTCTGAAAGATCGCCTTTGTCGCGTGCCTCTGCAATTTGATTCGAAATGCGGGGACGTTCCACCGACTTCATATGTTCTAGCTCCTTTTTAAGTTTTTCAAGACCTTCAGGACTGTAATAATTTATTGCCATTTTGTTTAAATTTTAGCGAACAAAAAAAAGACCTCCGAGAGGTCTTTTCCTTTTGCGAATATATAAAATATTGACTTCGAAATAAGAGACTATAACGATATTGAAACCCCAATACTATGCACTCCATCAAAGAAGGAAGTACTACGATAAGAGTAGTCTAGGCCAAATTTATTGTCATTGTTTTTGCTCATCGCTAAATCCAAAGACACGCCGGCACTAAAACCAGTAAATACTGTAGTAGTAACCTCGTAATCACGATTATCCCAGAAGCTATAACCTGCTCTCAGGCTTAGCAATTCTTTGAAGGAATACTCTACTCCGGCGGTATAAAGATCTTTTTCAAAAGAGTTAGACTGGAAAGCACCAGCAACTGTTAATCTTTGCTCCTCGAATTCGAAATCATAACTACCACCGATAGATAAAGTTGTAGGTAACTCAAAGGTCTCGCTTCTTTCGCTGTATTCTTGGGCGTATCCGCCATTAGGTACCACTAAAGTAACCGATTGTCCTTCCCCATCGTAACTAGCAGCTGGGCCAATGTTCCGAAGAGTAATCCCAAATTTCACCTGCTCTCTTTTACCAGTAACATACTGTACACCAGCATCTACACTTGCAGAGGTAACGGTCATATCTACCATACTCGTGGTGTAAATCTTTAAATTAACACCACCACGAATAGATTTAATGAAACGTTGCGCATATCCTAAACCGATTATAGCAGTAGATGGGCTGATTTCACCAATACCCCCATCAGGGTTATTAATTGTAGTTCTTTCCCAACTTCCGTAATCGAAAGAAACAAAGTTTGCCGAAAGAACACCATTTGAACCAACTGCCTGATTAAAACCTGCAGCGTTTACATTAATGTTCCCACCTACTAACCACTGGGTATTGCTAAATGTCACCTCAGTACCCTCAGTTGAGGCAATACCAGCGATATTGATAAAAGTGGCTTCTACACCAGTAACACCAGCTATGTTTACCCCACCCCAGCCAGAAGCTCTAGCCCATGGGTTTATCAATAGCTCAGGGGCACCGGCTGAACCAGCACGTTGCGGGTTGCCTGCTTCTACGCTCAAGCCAGCGGCTAATAAGCAAGCAGTAATTGCAATTTTATTAAGGTATCTCATGTGTTTGATCACGTTAATTCGTTCTTAAAATGCGTTAAGGTCAACAGGTCGTAAGCTTCCCATCCATTTAATTACCTTTTGCCCTGCAGCACCTGCATCGATATGTAACAAGTAAATTCCACTTGCGATAGGTACATTAAACTCGTTCTTTAGATCCCACTCCGTGAAAGTTAAGGAGTTATCTTTATTAATGGTTCTTACTAAAGTACCATTTGGCATAAAGATGTTGATCTCACAACGAGGAGGAAGATTAGTAATCTTAACGATATTATCTAACTGACCATCTTCGTAACCTGAAGAACCATAATAAGGGTTAGGAACCACTCTAATTTGATCCAAAGCTGAATTTGCAACTGACAGATCATTAGTGATAGATTGAAATCCATCCATAGAGAACTCATATAAAGGATTACCGTCATTCTCAGAATCCGCAGACTGAGCGAAAGGACTTTGTACTCTCACTTCAACCTTAACTTCAGTAGGTATCTGATCGTAAGTATCGAAGGCATACTCATTACTAGAAAGTAAACCAATCGTACACCAAGTCATGGCTCCCCAAACACTTGAACGAATAATAGCACGGTTCATGTTTTCCATAGCACTCTTAAGTGGGTGATCCTCAATTGCATCACCTTGATAAGAAAGGTCAAGCATTTGATTGTCTATAACCGCTGAATCCGCTAAAACATATAATACATGCATTCCACCAGCTGCATAAGATCCTAACTTCTGAGTTAAGTTGGCGGTAGGGTTCCAAAGCATATCATCACCATTCTCGCTCTTTAACCAAGAGTTTTCGGCAATAACTAGGTTTAATCGAGTGCCTGTCTCTACGTTATATGCATAACCTGGAAAGAAACTCCAACCTGTACTGCTAGCGTCTTCTACCAATTGATTTCCAACTTTATTCAAACTGGCATCCGAGCGAAGACGGAAAGGCGCTACGCCACCTTCGTTAGCTTCTGGGTAATTTCCCATTTCTAAAACAGGAACACGAGACCATTTAGAAGGATCAGGCGAAATAACCACATCGATATTGGGTAAATCTTCTATTGGATACATTACGCTAAAGTTATTACCATCACGTAAAGGGTAACCTGGACTAGGCGTACTTGCATTAGCAGGAGTTCCAGCGAAAGGTACATTACTAGCTAAGGAAACAGGCGCCCAAGTACCACCTAAAACTTTCTCAAATTCACCAAAAGGATCAACATTATTATCACCAGCTGTATAATCATTATAGTAGAAAGCTGGTAGGTTTTCATCATCTTGAATATCATTAGCTCCCGCTAGAATCCAGTTTGTTGGATTATTCGCGTCAGAATCGGGTATGCCAGATAACCAAGGTTTGGTTGGATCTTCATATACGATTGCCCCACCAATAACACCATTGTTAGTTGAACCTTCACGCTCTAAGCCTGGCGCTATCGCATCATTAATTGCGATACTAAAACCAAGCGATTGGTTGGTTTCACTACTTACGATAATTTGCTCCGCCGTATAATCAATACCCTGCTCGCTCACTGCAACTATCACTCCTGATTCTACATTAACAAGTTCCCAAGAACGAGTCGTATTTAGATCAGTAAAGCGTAATTGATACGTACCATCACCTATTAAATAAGGGTCAACCACTTTAATTTCAACTGGAGCAGAGCCAGCATTATAGGTCACTCTTTGTGATGAGCCAGCTGCCAAAATTGCTTCTTCTGTTTCGCTGCTTACCCGTAAGTAGGAACTTCCATTTCCTTTTCCAGCCACTCGAGTAATTTGCACTAAATCACCCCAAGAAGAATTCAAGGTAGTACCATTATTACGGCTTTCCACTTTACTAGGAATCCCTAAGTAAGGTTTCGAATTCTGTCCGATATTTCTGCGACCTGCTAAGTAGGGCGTTTTTTGAGCGTTAGAGTTGTCACCGCTTACCCCTGGAACAAAGGTCTTGTAATCATTTTGCGCATAAGCCAAAACATAGAAATAGTATTCTTTATGATTCACTAGTCCACGGTCTCCTTCTGCAAATGCATCTTCAAGAACACGGTAGCTCAATTTAATTCCATTGTCTTCTGCCACTAAGGTCATATCCTGTGGTAATAAAGGATTACCCAATAGATCTGGAGATTCAAAGTAGTTTACTAGCTGCGCAACGCCATTTTTCAAATCAGACTGAGCAATTAAACGTGACTGGGATACATCATATAATTCATCTACACCAACATCAGCGTTAGCGACTTGAAAAACTTGGAATCCTTCAAACAAGTAATTGAAATAATCTGCTCTTTCCGCACTATCAATTTGAGTTGCAGTCCAGTTAGGATCACCAGGAATTCTTGGATCTTTTTGAACATAACCAATGGTCGCATCATTAAATGGATCGATGAAATTAATGATCAACTCGCGATCTAATTCTACGATTTCAACATTCGGTGCATTAGGACCATCAAGTACCTGAAAACAGTTATCAAATAATTGCTGCGCTTTATCGTCAGCCACAATTACATCATTTACTGAGGCAAATAAATCTTGGCTAGAAAAGTTTCTTGCCCAAACCGCACCAGTAGTAATAAAGTTCAGTGCACCTGGAGCAAGAGAGAAAGGACCAGCACAGTGAAGCCCACGCTTATCTGCTTGATTATTGGGTGACTCAAACCAGTTTTGATCCCCAGTTGGCTCATATGCAAAAGTGGTATCAAAAGAGTTTCCTGGATATGCAAAACGAGTTTGCACTAGAGACGGATCATTAGTATTGTAGCCATCACCGTTCGCGGTGTTACCCTTACCAGATGGATTTTCAATAACTAGGGGACGACCATCCTTCCAAATACTATTCAAAAGATTATAAAACTCTTGTGCTGTATTTGGATCAGTGGTTCCTGCTGGGCCATTAAAGTTTGAACTGTTATTGTAATACATGAAACCAGACATAATGATACGCTCATTAATACCTAAAGTTTCATCTTCTCCAACACAAATACCATCGATACGAACTCCATCCACACAACCGTCACGATCATTGTCGATACCATCAAAATAATCGGCAAAAGGACCCTGGAAAAAGTCAAAACCAACGGCAGGAGGATTTGCGCCATAACCTAAAGCACCTTCATCGTCACTATCACCATTATAAACATATCCTAAACCACGAGCAATATCCGAACCGATAATGTCATCATAAGGGTTTCCTAAATCCGCATCAAACCAAGTACCGAAGTAAGTATCTCTTAAACGGAAAGTAGAACGGTTAATAATACGATAGTTATTGAAGGTCATGTTATTAACCTCATCATTTGCTGTAAAAGCAAAAGCTTGTGCGCGAATTTCGAATCCTAAGGCCGCGGCATTAGTTTCCGTGTGAATATTTCCTTTATCATTATAAACCCACCAAATGGTTTGATCACCATATAGTAAATCTACATCTTTGTCTTGGCAATCAGCCTCGCGAGTGAAATCATAGCCTGGGTAATCCCATTCGTACTCATAGAAACCCGGAATACCATTGGTATCAGACTCTCCGTAAGGAGCTAATTTATAAGGTAAGCTACCATTGATACCATTACCTGGCCATTCTATAATACTCTGTGGAATATTACCCGCGTATCCTGGGAAACGATCTTCTGGATCACAAGTTGGATCTTCTTTACAGTCAATCCACGCTTTATGAGTTTCAACTTCAGAACGGTATACCGTCCAATGTTGGTCATATTCTTGACAAGTTTCTTCTGAAATAGAAGCATTATTATCTAGTGGTCCAGGCCAGTAATCAACCCCATCTTGACGGTAAGTCATCGCGGCAAGCTTAAGTTGGTCTGCATCGTCATAGCCACCAAGCCATAAAGCCCCAGCAAACATTGAATGCTTATTACTTCCTTTAGGCACTTCGTACTGGGCATCATTTAAATCCCACCACATATCACCACCACCGAGAATACGAGCTCTGACATTATTTATATTTAAGTCAGTTTGGGCCGTAGCAGGAGCGCAACCTTCCGAAAGCGCCTGGAGTGCTGATTTCTTATTATTATTCGCGTTAGGCTTATCTTTAGCACTTAAGCCTCCAAGGCCCAAGCTTAACACTAAAGAGTATGCTAAAAAGTTTCTGAATTTCATGCAGTTACTTCTTTAAGTTTAAAAATTATACGCAACTCCCAAACGGAAGCGACGCGGCAGAGATACATTAAATGGACTAACCATTGCACGATTATATAGATCTATATAAGCTTGCTCGCTTACTTGACCTTGTGTTTGGGCTTGACCTGCTTGAGAGGCTAAGAAACCATCGTCATCAGGACTTCCAGTGTAAGGATAAACGTTAACAACGTTCAAAGTGTTCAGAGCATTTAAAACCTGAATGTAAACGTCGATGCTCTTACGACCACGAGCGTCTAACATAAAGCTTTTGTTCATTCTAACATCAAATGTTACTTGCCAAGGCAGGCGAGCACCATTAATCTGTCCTTCCGTTTGTGCACTTGAAGAGGCAGCAGCAGTAACGGCATAGGCACGATCGCGGCGAGTATAAGGGCGACCCGATAATGCACTAGTAGTTACGTTAACACCAAAGTTTTCAAGAATATTTTTTCCATTAATCTTCGGACCATTGTATTGAGTTCCTCTACCATACCTCCAATCCAAGCGAACTAAGATTTGGTGACGGTTATCGTAATCAAATGGCAATAAAGTTCTTAATGAAGCCGCACCCGCTCTGGCTAAGTTAGCTCCAGTAGTTGCACTAGAACCAGTACCATTAGCAAACTGTAAGGTATAGTTTGCATCAATTTTAATATTATTAGTACGACGCATTTCGTATTCCAACTGAAAACCTTTTACCGTACCAAAATCACGGTTACCATAGGCTATATAAGTAATAGGATAAGCTTCTGGATAGTTCACCGCTTGTAATAAATCTCTTAGCTCACGGTAGAAGGCTGCAATTTTAAGAGCCGATTTTCTAGAAAGAGCTTGCTTAAATGCTAATTCGTATTCCGTAGTCTTCTGTGGTAAAAGATTTGGATTATTTAAAATACCACCATTTCTAAGGTTAGTAAGGTTCAAATAATCAAATGGATCTAAGCGCGAGAATCCAGTAGTAGGACGCTGTGCCAATACATCGTAATGCGCAATAAAGATTGCCTCATCCGTAATTGGGAAGTTGAAAGCTACACGAGGCATAATTACAGTTTGTGGCTCGTAATCAACAAACGATTCAGCTGGAATGTCACTACCTACAGTAGACTCTTCTCCCGGAGGGGTTACTAAGAATGGCTTAATACCACCACCCGCTGCATCCGAAAGAATACCTGGGTCGGTAATAGGCTCACCACCTGCGTTATAAAATTGATCACCATTACGGTAACCTACGATTGACGCAGTACCATAATCGAAGCCACTTACATAAACCGCGTAATCTTGTCCAATACCTGCTGGAATATTAGCAACCGCATCTTCCGAAAGGGGAGATCCAGAAAGATCACCAACAGTATAATAAGGATATAAGATATACGGATCTCTTAGTACGCTTTGGTTAAGATCAAAACGGTCAACCCTAACACCTACGTTAAAAGTAAGGTCACGGAAGGCAAATTGATCTTGCACATAACCTGCAATATAAATTGGCTGAAACGCAGCTACAGGGCGTAAGTATCTACCTTGATCATCACGGGCTTGGAAAAAGTCAGCAATAGAAGAATTATCAGTACTAATTTCTCCAGTATAATCATAACCAAAGTAACTAACACTAGAGGCACCATTCGGGTTAACCAACTCATCGGCTGAGAACATATCTAAAGAGAACATAGAAGGATCTAAGTTATCAATATTGATTTGCTCTACTCCGTAAGGATCTAAACCTAAGGCAGTTCTAACTCTTTCTGAGAATTGACTAGCATCTTGAGCGTTATAAGCATAATTATAATTGATGGTATCTTGGAAGTTACCAAAGCCATCATAAACAGGAATTGGATTAGCCAAATCTAACTGAGAATTAGGTTGGTTTTGCAGTAAACGCATTCTAGTCCAAAGACCTTGTGCTGCTAAACCGTAAGCACGGTCGATACGTTGCTCGTATTCGAAACCAGCAATAAGGGAGTGATCGCCAATATCAAAGTTAGTAGAAGCGGTTACCCTGAACTGGCTGTTACGACTAACGTTGTAACCACCTTGCTGAGTACCGGTATTGGTCCATAAACCAAATACACTACGAGGATTGAAACCATTAATTGGCATACCATATCCTAAAATTTCATCTAGAGTACGAGCGTTAATACCTGGGTTTGAAGCTGCTATATTGAAGAATTCTTTAATATAGTTATCACGATTAGGATTCACATTACCAGGAGTGTACACTACGCGAGTATCAAAATCACCAACAAATAAAGCGCCTCCGAAACCTAAGGTAGTATCTATTCCTTGCACATAAGCTGGACGAGTAAGTACGTCGTATTTACCAGTATAACCGTAGTTAAAAAAGTTCTTACCGTGAACTGCATCTGAGGTCTCATTAAAATCACGAGTGTAATCTATCTGAATATTATAGTATGCATTTTTGATAAGAGCGTTAGCAGAAGTATCGTTATCAAAGGTTTGTTGGAAACGAACGTAAGCTTGCCAGTCGGAGTTTATGGTATTCATATTATTTTCATAATTGAAAATATGACTGCCGTAGCTTGCTGCACGATCATTAGAGTAAACTAAACGTCCACCAACAGTTACATTAGTATTACGAGAAGTTTTGATTTGCACGTTACCTGTCAAACGAACATCGTTTGAAAACGAATTTGGTCTCTGCCAGATATTACTTAAGTCATCCTCAGTAACATATTCAGAAGCAAGGTTGATAGCAGCTCCATTAGGATCCACTAAAATTGGTCTTTGCTGAATAGAGCTTAAAACATCGTCATCTAGCTTAATGTAAGGAATACCAGCGGGCACAGGTCTTGGCTCTTCGGTATATAAAAACTCGGAACTAAATAAGAAACCAACAATAGATTGTCCTTTACTATTTTTATAGATGGGACCACCTAAAGTAAAGGCAGCAAGGTTAGAGTTTTGGCCATCCAAAATTGGACTACCATCACTGCGAGTTAAATATTTGAAGGGCAATGAAGTTAAAACTTCCGCACTTCCAAACCATTCGCCTGAAGGCCCACGAGTAGTGGTGTTAATTACACCACCTATCGCATCACCATATTGGGCGGGTAAACCACCAGTAATAACCTCAGTTTGAGCGATGGCCGCCTGCGGAATGTTTACACTACCACGCATTTTAACCCCATCAATAAAATAAACGGTTCCTTCTCCACGCGAACCACGAATGTTAACGTTACCGTTCGCATCCTGGGTTACACCCGCCGCCTGACCAGCAACGGAGGTAATATCACGCACAGCCATATTAGCAATATCTTCTTGGGTAGTTACCTTAGAAGTTTTGTTAGGATCAATAAGCAAAGGTTCGTAGGTAATAACTACCTCTCCAAGCATCTCACTCTCCTCACTCAATTTAACATCCTGCTTAGTAATGGAGCTTGGTGAAATTTCAACTCCGTTGATCTTATAGGTTGCGTAACCCGTAAAGGATATTTCTACCAAGTAAGACCCAGGGGTGATTGGATTAATGTTGTACTGACCGTCGAAATCGGTAGTACCACCAGTTAACACAGCGCCAGAGGCGTCTTTAATTACAACGTTTGCAAAAGGTACTGTTTCGCCTGTCTTCTTATCCGTAACGGTCCCGCGGAGTGATCCGGGGCGTTGTTGCGCTATCGCAACTGAAGCTAAAGTGGTGAAAAGCAGTAAGAGTAGTTTCTTTCCCATACTAATTATTCGGTTATTAAGATCTCTCCTGAATTTTAAAAGGCCGTAAATATAACATAAAATAGCCCTAGGCAGCAATGCCTAAATTGCTAGAAATCTTAGGTTTATTAATAAATTATTGATAATGAACCTCTAAGTGTTAACATAAATTTAAGATTTGCTTTATTCTGCCTAAAATTTTTCCCAAAAAGCGCAGTTTTAAGTCTAATTAAGCAATTTTGCACTATGAAAAGACACTTATTACTCTTATGGACTCTCACCTTATTTTTGGTTGCCTCAGGATGCACAAAAAATAATGACCGTGATTTCCCTATCGTGTCTTTCGATGAATACATATATCTCAATAACCCTTCTAGTCTCGACCTTTTAAATATTGGTGGCGCCATAACCCATAGTGGCGGTTACCGCGGTTTATTAATCTACCGCCGCTTTAATAATAATGATTTAAACGATTTTGGCGCTTTTGACCGCGCTTGCCCCACACATTATGCGCAAGATTGTTCGGTTTTAGAAATTAGTGACGATAATACTTTCGCCGAATGTGCCTGCGGCGGCGAAAAATACCTTCTCTTCGATGGATCTCCTTCAACAGATGCCGTTACCAGCTTAATGGAATATCGGTGCACTTTTGATGGTGCTGTAATTAGGATTCGTAATTGATTGGTATTTAGTACTTAGTATTAAGTAGTTAGTAGTTAGTATTTTGTGCGTCCCTGATATAGGTTGACCTCTAAAAGAGGAAAACAATGA